>MDTG01087523.1_pt1 | contig 11150 bp, 5 predicted proteins | sample 811421 | NCBI WGS metagenome assembly MDTG01 (sample SAMN05326645, study PRJNA326480) | marine metagenome | isolation source: seawater | place: Pacific Ocean: South East | collected 2011
AAACTTAAATGTCTTTGTTGACGGAGAACCACAGACAAGTGGAGTTGACTATAATATAGTTGGTGGGAATGTTGTCTTCGTAACTGCACCTATTTCTGGTAATAGTATAAACTTAATTGATATTTGAGTATAAATAGTTATATGGCAGATTATCTTAAACCCAACGCAAAAGTAAACGCATTCGATAAATCAGCATATACTGATTTTGATCTTAATTTTAGAGCACACCCGAATACAGGTGATATCTCTATTAAGAGAGACTCAGATGCGATTAAGAGATCAGTCAAAAATATTATATTGACAAACAAATACGAAAGACCATTCAAACCAAACTTTGGTACAGGTATTAAAGACTTGTTATTTGAATTGAATACATCAAGACAAATAAGAAAAATGCAGAAACGCATGGTAGAAATGATAGAGACTTTTGAACCTAGAGTGTCTGGTGTTTTAGTAGAAGTTAGAAGACAAGATAATAATGAAGTATACGTTAATGTATATTACAATATTATTAATGGTCTTCAAAATCAATCAACAGATTTCACAGTTACTAGGGTAAGATAATGGCAACAAAAAGTTCAAACATCATCGCAACAGATTTAGATTTCGAAGCAATCTCAGAGAACATTAAAACATATCTAAAAGGACAAGACAGATTCAAAGACTATGATTTTGAAGGTTCTAATATGTCCGTTCTTATAGACACATTAGCATATGCATCACACGTCAGTGGTGTCAACACAAACATAGCGGCATCAGAATTATTTTTAGACTCAGCACAGTTAAGAAAGAATGTAGTATCAAGAGCAAAAGATTTAGGGTTTACACCTGCATCTGAGAAAGCATCTTCGGCAACAATAGATGTTCAAATACAGAACGCATTGAATGCCGATGGTACACACCCTACTGCTGATTTTATGGCAATACAAAGAGGTCATAAGTTTACAACATTATATGATGGAGTAAATTACGAATACGTAGTGTCTAAAACAAACACACCTGTTAGATCAGGCAACGACTTCTTATATACAGATGTTGAAATCGTACAAGGAACATATGTAACAGACACATATGTTTTCGATTCACAAATTAAAAATTCAAAGTTTGTATTATCAAATGAAAGAGTAGATAAAAACTTATTAACAGTTACAGTAAACTCAAATGGTATTTCACAGACATATTCTCTATCAACAGATGTATCAGAAATTACAGCAAGTACTAAAGTTTACTACACTCAAGAAAATGAAGAAGGATTCTTAGAGTTATATTTTGGTGATGGTGTTCTTGGTAATGCTTTATCAGATGGCGATGTTGTCATTGTAACATACATTACAGTAGATATCAACCATGCCGATGGTGCAAAGATATTTACAAACTCATCATCAATTAATGGTTTCAGTAATGCAACAGTAACAACTAAGTCAGCATCACAAGGTGGTGCAGAAAAAGAATCCATAGAATCAATTAAGTTCAAAGCAACTAAATTCTATACATCTCAAAACAGACTTGTAACATTGAATGACTACAAAGCAAAAGTTACAGAATATTATGCTAACGCAGATGCAGTATCAGTTTGGGGCGGTGAAGACAATGATCCACCTGAGTATGGTAAAGTGTTCTTAGCAATCAAACCTAAGAATGCAGATTTCTTATCTGAAGTAGAAAAAACTGATATTGTAAGAAAATTAAATGAACTTAACATGGTAACAGTTAAACCAGTTATTGTTTCTCCAGAACTAGTTAAGATTCTTTTAACAACTAATTTTAAATACTCAAATGCTACAGACCTTTCTCAAGGTGAATTAGAAGCATTAGTAAGAAGGGCAATTATAAACTACGATAACAATAATCTCAATAACTTTGATGCTATCTTTAGACATTCTAATTTAGTAAAAGAAATTGATGAATCAGAACAAGCAGTATTATCTAACTCAACAAATGTAAGACTAAGAAAGTCTATAAAACCTAAAATCAACTTTTCTGAAGGAATATCAGTTAACTTTGGTAACAAATTTTTCAATCCTCACTCTGGACATAACTCAGAAGGTGGGGGTATAACAACAACAACAGGATTCTACGTCCAAGGCGACTCAGTAAATATCCAATACTTCGATGACGATGGTAAAGGAAAGATCAGACGATATGTTATCGATTCTGGTGTGAGAGTTGTTAAAGATGCAGATGCTGGAACTATTGATTATATCAATGGTAAAATAACAATTAATGCAATCACGTTTACATCTTTTGTAAACACAGATGCATCTATTGACTTCACAGTAATTCCTTCAAGTAATGATGTCGTAGCAATCAGAGGTTCTCTAATTGATATCGATATCGATAATCTTAAGGTGACTGGTGAAGAAGACACCATTAGCAGTGGTGAGACTAGTGCAGGTGTAGGATTTACAACTACATCGTCATCTAGTTATTAATATGTATGAAGTGATCGTGTGGTTTTCCCACGAGTAGTTTCCCATTTACTTGGATTATAGGAGGATAATTAAATGGCAGATAAAAAAATAACCGCTCTAAACTTAATTGACGAAGCGGACATAGGAGCAGGAGATTTATTACATGTAGTAGATCAACCTGATGGAACACCTGTTAATAAGAAAATGACAATAGAAAGGTTGCTAAACAACTTGCCGTCATTTATTGCTTTTGATGATGTTGAATCATTAGACGAAACAACATCTGTTAGTGCTGGTATCAGTGCTGGCGAGGCAATAACATTCTTAGACTTTACAGGATATAGTGGTGGTTCTGATTTAGATATTGATTTGGGTGCTCCAACAAAAGTTGGCCAAGTTAAAATCATAATCAGAAAGAAAGATGACGTTAACAAAAACGCAGACATTGATGTCCCAACATCAAACTGGGTTACAGGTACGGCAGTCGATTCTTTAGTTATGGCATCACAATCAGCAGTTGTATTAGTCGCATTCGGCAACGTATGGTACCCAGTATCAACAGTCGGAACAGTAACAATTAACTAAGCATAACTTATGGCGCATCAAGATCATATAGTCGATAGACTTTCGACTCGATTACCAAGTCTTCTTCCCGAGTACATTCGGGAAGATGCACCTATTTTTGAGTCTTTTCTTAGTGCGTATTTTGAGTATCTAGAGAGTGAGATAATCACTCTCGAAGATACATTAGAACTATCTGGAATTGAACTAGAAGCAGGTACAATTATTGGTGATGGTAATCTGATATATGAAGATGATAGTCAAATATTAATTCCAAGAACAAGCATTCTAGACAATCCAGAACCTGATACTTTCGTAGTTGGCGAATATATCGTAGGAAGTAACAGTGGTTCTGTAGCAAAAATAACAGTAAGAAGTGGCAACACTCTTTACGTTGACACAATATCTGGTACAGGTTTTGCAATCGGTGAGACAATCACAGGAAGAGATGGTGGTCAGACATCAAAGATCAAGACATACAAAGAAAATTCAATAGTTGCAAATAATAGATTACTAGACTACGCAGATATAGACCAAACATTAGAAACATTTCTAACATACTTTCAAAAAGATTTCATACCATCTCTCGATTTAGGTGCAACTCAAAATAAGAGACTCACACTTAAAAATATAGGAACACTTTATAAGCAGAAGGGTACTGCTGAATCTATAAAATTCTTAATGAGAATTTTATTTGGATTAAACTCAGAAATAAAATACCCGATAGACGAGACAATTTTTGTAGGAAAAAATAACTTTGATGAAGATAGAAGAATCTTTGTCCAAATGGACTCTGGAGAATTAGCAGGAGTACCTAAAGCAACAGATAAAATAATACAATACAGTGCTAGTGATGTCAATGTCATAAGTGCTCAAGCAATCGTAGAACAAGTTAATATAATAGACCCAAATCAAAGACAATACTCAGTCAGCATTAGTAGAATACATGAAGGTACATTTGATCTTAATAGAAAAGCAACATTTACAGATAGAGATGGCGTAACTAAATTTGACGGAACACTTAAAGGTGTTATAGCAGGAATATTAGATAATCAGTCATCAACAACATTTGGATTAGAAAACGAAGACGGTGATTTATGTTTAGAAGACGGAACAGATCAATCTACTCCCACAACAACAGTCGGTGGTGCATTACTATTTGAAGGTTCAGGAAACGTTGGGTCATTATACGATTTACAAGACGTAATTAGATTTAGCGGTGCTAAATTAGATACAGATGCATCTCCATCATTTGGAATAGTACAAGACGTAACAACAGGTGGCGTAGAACAAATATTCATTGAAAATTCTGGTACTGGTTACACAGCAGGAGACATTGTTATATTTGATGATGAAGGCACATTTGGTAATGGAGCAGAAGGTATTATTGGTGCAGTCGGAGATGAAATAACATTAGAGAACGCATCGGCATTTGATCAATATGAATTAATAGCAACTGCTGGACAAACAACGTTTGGTGGTGTAGATTCAAATGGTAATACTATTCGTGATCTCAGTTTAAAACCAATCGCATTAGACGGAAGAAATATTAGAGTCTTTGTAAATGGTATAGAAAAATCACAGGACGACTTTACAGCAAAATTAGATAGAGTTATTTTTGAAACATCACCTACTCCATCTGGTGGTGAAAGAGTAGAACTCATATCAGAGTTCAGCAGACTGGTTCAAGAAAATGGAGAAAGAGTTCTTTTAGAGTCAGAAAATACAAATATAAAAGAAGTAGTAATAACATCTCCAGGTACTGGTTATAAAAAATTACCGAAAGTATTTCCAGGTGGTTACTTATACTTTGATGATGTATCAGGATTTCTTGCAGGAAAAGTTGTAACTGGTGCTGGTGGGGCAACAGGTACTATTCATGCGGTAGATACAGAAAGAAGTAGACTAGTTATTAAAAGATCATCTACAGACACAGGTGAATTTGTAACTGGTGAACTTATATCATCAACTGGAGCAACAGCAAGAGTAAACACACTTGCTAAAGTAACTGCTGGTACAGGTGGTATTTTATTTGCTCATTCGCCAAATGTTGGTGGTATTTCAAAGATCAGATTTACAACTCAAGGATATAACTTTGACGAAGATGCCGTTTTAGATGACAAGTCTATGTTTAATATGTTGGTATCACAACCATCATCAACGGCAAATCTATCAAAAGGAGTTGTATTCACTGGAGCAGAATCTGGTGCAACTGGTGTTGCTTTATCATTTGATGATGGAAGAAATTTACTTAAGTTCGAAGATAGAACAGGCACATTCTTAGATGGAGAAAAAGTAACTTACGGATCAGATAGTTTTAAAGTTATAAAATTCGATCCTTACGATGCAAGAGGACAACTTGCTGGTGAAGGTTTAATCAATGATAACTTCTTTGGTGAACAGGGTTACTTATCAAACGCATTCTCTAATATACAAGATGGTAGATATTTCCAAACACACTCATACGTTGTTAAAGTTGGTGAATCTATTGAGAGATACAAGTCAGTCGTCAAAGATTTAGTTCACCCATCAGGACATATCTTCTTTGGGGAAGTTGCAGTAGAACAAGTAATAGTACAGCAAGAAACATCTGACCAAAACCCTGGTAGATTTGATGTATCATTAGAAACAAATGCTCAAGCAAATAATTTTGGTAAAGCATTCAACACACTAGGTGTACAAAATACTACTTTCGTTCCTACAATTAATATTGAATTAGAAGTACATGATCATATACTATTAGAAGATCATGAAGAAGTAGGTGGTGCTAAAGTCTTTATAGGTAAGGACAGATCAAACAGACTATTAGATGAATCATCTCAAGTTATAAGTGGTGTTTCATATCCGGTTTACATAGAAGATGAACAAGCATTCGAACCATCATTTCATGTTGATAGACAAACAATGGTATTATTCCATACTACTCAAGCAGAACTTACTGCTTTCGATATGGCACATGTACTCAAGCAATATGTTCAATCAGGATTTATTGCTAGATCAAATAGACCAGCAAGTAACACAGTACAAACTGCTGAAGCAGGAAGAGATAGAATCGAGATTATTAAAAGATTCATTGCTAATGCCACACAAACAAAAGTTACAAACAACACAACAGTTACAGGTGTTGTCGCACCACAATCATCATCAGTTACAGTAATTAATCAGAGATCACCACGTATAGATAGTGCAATAACTGTATTAAACTTATCTAATACTCCTACACAGGGAGATGGTTATCTAAGATTAGATCAAGTAGAAGATGGCAAAAGTGTTATCGGTATTAGACCGCAGGATCAAGGTAAAGTATTTCAGTTCTATCAACCAGCAGAAGAGTTTATGGTATTTGAAGACGGAACGAATATACAATTAGAAGAACCTTTAAATAGATTAGTGTTTGAACCTGAAGGCAGAGACCTAGAAGGGGCCGCTATACAATTTGAAGATGCAACAACAGACGTAAACGGAACAAGTTTAAAAGGTGGTACATTTTTACTACACGATACCACTGTACCAGAACAAATAGAAAGATTTGTAACAGAAAGATCAAACAACTTATCTGATCCATATCTTTATTACGAAGATTTTGATAGAATAGTTTTTGAAACAGGCGAACCCATGGTTAAGGAGCAGTTTGGGACTGGTAATACTGTATACAGTTTTGCTCCATTGGGACCAAAATTTAAGTCAATAAATAAGATAGCATTCCAAGATACTTATAGAATAAGTTATTATATGCTTGATGAATCACGAGGCAGTGGTAATCCTGAAGATCCTGATTTTGATAATTCAGAAGAAGATAGAATTATTTTAGAATCTGGCACAGAAGGTGGTAGTGGTCACGTATTGTTAGAAGATAGTAAGAGAGATGGACTTCGAGTCAATCAGTTAAACGAACTCTTAGGAACACAATATGTTGGCGAATACAACTTAAAAGACAACAGAAGAGTCAATATTACCTATAGTTCTTACGTTAATTCATCAAATATTACAAATTCAACATTGGGATCGTTATAAATAATAGAATAACATAACTGAGGAGTTATTAGGAGTTAAAAAAATGGCAGCAATTATTTTAGAGAAATTCAGAACTCATAACGCAAGAGAGTTCATAGCAGATTTCACAAGTTCAAGTAAATATATTTTCATCGGTCGATCACATTCATGGCCAGATGACAATAGTCCACCACCACCAGCAAATTCAGAAGCAGAAGAGATTCGTACTTTTGAAGATATGATCGCACTTAAAAGAGTAGATGGTGCATCATCAGTGTCGCATGGATTAGTACGATACAACTGGACAGTAGGTACAGTATACGATGAGTATAGAGATGACTATAGTTCATCTAACTTAACACCAAGTGGTGCAAGTAACTTCTTCGATGGAAGAGGATATGTAGTAACCTCAGACTACAAAGTTTATAAATGTCTAAAAACTCCTTTTAGTTCTGGTTCACCTACAGGTGTAACTGCTACTAATGAACCAACAACAACATCTACAACTGAACCTCAGACTACAGGTGATGGTTACATGTGGAAATTCATGTATCAAATATCAGCATCAGATGTTATTAAATTTGTAACAAATGATTTTATACCAGTAAAAACACTTGGAGCAAAAACAAGTGTAGCAGGTTCTCTTGGAGCATTTGGTCAGTCAGGAACTACAGACGGTTCTGCACAATATAATGTAGAAGCGGCCGCAGTAGACGGAGGAATTTACAGATACATTATTACTTCTGCAGGTTCAGGTTACAATAACGGCGATGTTGATATCGCAGTTGAGGGAGATGGAACTGGAGCAATCGCAACATTAACATTTAGTGGAAATGCTTTAACAAACGTAGTAGTTAAAGGAACAAATTTTGGTTCAGGTTATAAGAGAGCATCTTTCCCAACTATTGATGCTAACATATCAGGAATTTCTCAAGGTTCAGGTGCAACAATCAAAGCAGTAATCTCACCAATCAATGGACATGGTGCTAACCCAATCGAAGAATTAGGTGGTAACTTTGTTATTGTAAACTCAAGATTAGAGTTTAGTGATGGTTCAGGTGATTTCCCAACTGATAACGATTTCAGACAAATTGGATTATTAAAAAATCCAGTAAAAGGTGGTGCAATAGCAGGTGTGAGCACTATGACTGCAACTAATAAGATCACATTAGATGATGCATCTGGTATAGCAGTAGACAACATAATCACTTCAGACACTACAAACAATGCATCTACAAAGAGAGCAAGAGTTATATCTAAATCAGGCAATGTCTTGAAGACACAGACAATTGCAAATGGTGGTGGAGAATATGTAGACTTCGCCGCTACAGACGATGTATTCATAAATGCAAGTGGTTCTAAAATAACAGATGTTGCAAGTGGTGGTGTAGATTCAGCACACCCAGAGATGACTAGATTTACTGGTCAGATACTATATGTTGAAAATAGAGGTCCAGTATCAAGGGCCGCTGATCAGATTGAAGATATCAAACTGATTATTGAAATGTAATTGTTGTTTTAAACAACATTAAACTAAAAAAGTAGAAACTATGACTGAGAAAACCAATCTTAATATAACACCTTACTACGATGATTACGATGAAGCAAAACGATTTCATAAAATTTTATATCGTGCTGGTAGACCATTACAAGCAAGAGAATTAACTCAATCACAATCTTTATTACAAGATCAGATTGAAAAGTTCGGTAGTCATTTCTTTAAAGAAGGTTCTATTATTCAAGGTGCAGAGTCCAATATTGATATGGACATCTACTTTGTCAAAGTACAATCAGCAAATCCAAATTCAGGTGGTGATGCATCAGTAGAATCATATAGAGCAACATCACATGGTAAATTCATTAGAGGCAAAACTACAGGTGTTGTAGCAAAAGTTATAACATCAACTCAAGCAACTACAACAGATCCTGCAACTTTATATGTTAAACCATATATGATGGGTACTGATGCAAGTGGTTCTTTCTTATTTGCTGGTGATGAAGAGATTGAAGTTGTAAACGTTTCTACAGATGGTAATGGTACAATAACAGATGACGGATCTAATAACAACGATTTTAAAACAGTAGCAGAAACAGAAACACCAAGTGGTCGTGGATCAATAGCATCTATCAGTGCAGGTGTAATTTATACAAGAGGTTTCTTTGTAAACGTTGATCAGCAAACAATAGTATTAGAAAAATATTCAGGTAAACCATCGTTCAGAGTTGGTGTTCAGATTGTAGAATCATTTGTAAATTCATCTGACGATGGAACTTTAAGAGATAATGCACAGGGTACTAATAACGAAAATGCCCCAGGTGCAGATAGACTTAAGTTCACATTAACATTGGCAAAAGTTGCATTAGATGATGCTACAAATACAGACTTCATTGAATTAGGAAGAGTTAACAATGGTATTATTGAACTACAAGTTAACAGACCAATATACAACACAATCGAACAAACATTAGCAAGAAGAACATTTGATCAGAGTGGTGATTTTGTTGTTAGACAATTTTCAACATCGTTCAGAGAACATCTTCTAAAAGAAAATAACAGAGGTTTCTCTCTAGCAACTGACGGTGGTCAAGAAGATCAATTTGTTTGCCAGATCTCCCCAGGTAAAGCATATGTAAAAGGGTTTGAGATTGAAAAAATAGGAACAACAAATTTAATATTTCCTAAAGCAAGATCAACAACATCGTTAGCAGACGCATCTACACCTGTCAGATTAGGTAACAAATTAAGAGTTACTAAAATACATGCATTGCCAGAGATAGCAGACAATACAAATACAAATTCATTCACACCAATAGAACTTTATGATCAAGTACAAGGAAGTAATACAACTTCAGGATCAGGTACACATATTGGTTTTGCTAGAGCAAGACATTTTGAAAACGTTTTAAATGATTCAACTCAGGCAAATGATACATTAGATTTATATCTTTTTGATATCAAGATGTTTACTGAAATCACAACTGCTTCATTTAGTTCAGGTGATTTCGAAGTTGGTGATAAAGTAGAAAACCAACTTGGTGCATCTGGTATTATAGCAGTAGCAGATCATAGTAACAACAAACTATTCTTACATGATGTTGTAGGTACATTCACATCTTCTCAATCAGTATATGCAAAAGGCAAAGACAATACTTCTAGAACAATATCAGCAGTTAGATCATATAATGTATCTCAAGCAAGATCAATGCATCAGGCAACACCTGGTGGTCAAACAGCAGACTTTGTAGCAGACATAGTACTAGATGACTTTAAACGATTGTCTGGTGAGTTAGTATTGACTAACGGCGCACCTTCAGTAGTAAATGGTACAGCAACACAATTCTCAAAAGAGTTATTAGTAGGAGATCAAATCGTAGTAGAGGGAACACCTTACTTAGTAAGTGCCTTTGATGCAACTTTCCCAGAAACTAAGATGACTATAACTGATCTAGATGGAACAACTGCTACAGTTTCAGCAGACGTAAGAAGTGCTAACGTTTTGAGACAGAGATCAATAATCAGAGATCAAGATCAAACCGCGGCAATCTTTGCATGGCCAAGAGATCATGTAAATAAAGTTACACCGATTGCAAATAGTGTTACAATCAGAAAACAAATAAGATTATCACCTACAAATGGTGTGATAACAATACCAATTGCTGGTAGTGATGAGAAGTTTGCTACAGTAACAAGCAAGACTTTCCAATATGCAGTTGTTAAAAGTGCAGGTGCATTAACACTTGGTAAAGTTTTATATCCAGCAGATATAACTGCCCACCCTGCTGGTGGTACAACATCTGCTATGGCAGTAACTATTGGTGCAACCAATGGTAGTGATGATGCCGCAGAAATTTTAGTATCATATACAGTAGTAATTAAAAACCCAACAATTAAACAAAAGAATCTTCAGATTCATAGATCAGTAAAATTTGGAAGTGCAAACTCTGCCAATAAAGCATACGGATTAGCATACGATCATAAAGACTTATCACTTGGTGTACCAGATGTATATAAAGTACATGCAGTATTAGAGGGAGTTCCTGGTACTTTAACAAATTCAAATCCAACTCCACCAAATGCTACATTAACTCCTGAAGCAGGTTCTACATTTACTACAGACGAAGTTATTATAGGTCAAACATCTGGTTCTAAAGCAAGACTAATAAGTTTTAGTTCGGGTGCACAAT
>MDTG01094915.1_pt1 | contig 11150 bp, 11 predicted proteins | sample 811421 | NCBI WGS metagenome assembly MDTG01 (sample SAMN05326645, study PRJNA326480) | marine metagenome | isolation source: seawater | place: Pacific Ocean: South East | collected 2011
CTGATCGCCAACAAATAGATGCCCCTGAAAAATAGAGCGCCCTGTTGTTGGAAAGGCCGGACAGAAAATGACCTGACGCGCCTCAAGGGCATCTGCAAGCGCCTGTGCCACCTGACCGATATTCCCATCCGGGGTAGAATCAAAGGTTGAGCAATATTTGAAAAAGAATTGCTGACACCCCTGGGCTTTCAGCCAGTCCAGCGCGGCAAGAGATTGTTCAATAGCCTCTGCCACAGGAATAGAACGCGATTTCAGGGCAACGATACCAGCCTCGACATCCGGGCCTGCCGGCCCATCGGGAATGCCCGAATATTGCACAACATGCATACCTGATTTGGTAAGCGTGTTTCCAAGATCGCTAGACCCTGTAAAATCATCCCCGATACACCCAAGTAACATGCCAGTACCTCTCTTGGTTTTAAAATAATTCTAGTTATTTTTTAGCCGTGTAATAAAGTCTCTGGCAGCTGGGCTAAACTGACTGAGATCGGTAGCAGATTGAAGGCTGTTTGCCATCTGTTTGCCAAGCTCCACCCCCCACTGATCAAAACTATTCACATCCCAGATAAAGCCTGAAACTACCGTAATATGTTCATATAATGCTAGCAAGCGACCCAATGCGAAAGGGGTTGTTTTATTCCAACTTAACAAAATTGATGGCCGATTGCCCGGAAAATGGCGATGTGGCTCAGTCATATTTTCCGAGCCAAGTGCCAAGGCTTCTGCTTGGGCAACCGCATTGATAGCCAGCATTCTATGGCTAGCCTGCCATTTTGCATCTTCTAGTCCTTTTGCTGGTTGCAGGGCTACTAAGATATCGATAGGCGCGACATCAACACCCTGATGCAACCATTGAAAAAAACTATGCTGACTATTCGTGCCAGGCTCGCCCCAAATCAGAGGTCCAGCTGGCGCATCTAGCGGCTGACCCGCGCGGCTGACCTGCTTGCCATTACTTTCCATTTCTAGTTGCTGTGCCCATGCAGGCAGGCGCGCTAGGCGCTGATCATAAGGCATCAACCCATAAGTAGAAGCCTTTAAATAGCTGCGGTGCCAAACGCGCAACAGCCCCATAATGACGCCTATATTCTGGCCAAATTGAACTTCCCTTACATGCCTGTCCATCGCGTGCGCACCAGCCAGCATTTCTGAAAAATTATCGCCTCCGATAGCTATCATCACCGATAGGCCAACCGCAGACCATAGCGAATAACGCCCGCCCACCCCTTCGGCAAAGGAAAAAATCTGTGCCTCTGGAATACCCCAATCACGGGCACGCATATCATAAGCTGTCACCGCTGCCATGGCTGCATTCGGTGCAACGCCTTTATCTTCTAGCCAGCTTTTTGCAAGCTCCGCATTGGCAAGGGTTTCAGCTGTGGTAAAGGTCTTTGAGGTGATAATAAATAGCGTTTTATCTGCTTCACATTTTGCCAATACATCATGCAAATCGCTAGGGCAGATATTGCCAACATAATAGCATTCCGGCCCATCATGATAACCAGCAAGCGCCCCTGCTACCATCGCTGGCCCCAGATCAGAGCCGCCTATGCCCAAATTCACAATCGCGTTAATGTCACCAGCGCCGCGCACCTTCTCTGCAAAGGCACATAGACGCATATATTCATCAGAACGCCTGCGTTCGGGGCGGCGCAAATCACAATGCACAACAGGCCGGCTTTCTGTTACATTTACAGCTACGCCAGAAAACATTTCCTCTAGACGTGCCTTCAGGCCACGCGCTTGCGCTAGCTCCAGTAATAAGGACAGAGCTTCGCTATCAATGGGCTGACGGGTACAGTCAGCTTCTAAATCCTCAAAGTGAAAGAGGAAATTATCGCGGCTTGGCGCACGCATCAGGTCAGACAGGCGAGTATCGGCTAGTCTTGCGGCAGCCGCTTCTAATGCCTTATTAATTTCCATTTCATTTTTATCTGACATAGTTTATTTCCATAGCTTTTTTCTTTCCGAAGACCGCCTCTGGCTTTCTGCATCACTTATTTCTGGGCCACCTACTTCTGGGCCCTTTATTATTGGCCTATTTGCGAAGCAGCGCGTGCATTCTCCGCAATGGCCTTGAAATTTTGCTCTGCAATAAGCTTTTGTGGGGTAATCCAGCTGCCACCCAGGCAGGGTATATTGCCAAGCGCGAGCCAGTCTGGTGCCGTAGCAAAGGTAATACCGCCCGTTGGGCAGAACTGAAATTGCGGCAACGGGCTTATCAGCGCTTTTAGAAAATTTAAGCCGCCTGCAGCCGTGGCAGGGAAGAATTTCAAAACTGAGAAGCCTTTCTCGCCAAGTGCCATTATCTCAGATACGGTGCTTGCCCCCGGCAACAACGGCAAGCTTGCTGCTTTACAGCCTTCTATCAATGCGTCTGTGGCGCCCGGGCTAACCGCAAAACACCCGCCTGCATCCCGCACACGAGCGGCATTTTCAGCACTGAATACAGTACCTGCACCAACTAGCAAATCAGGGCAAGCCCTCGCCATCGCTTCTATTGCATTCAAAGCTTCTGGCGTACGCAACGTTACTTCAGCAGTTTTTATGCCGCCTTCTAGTAGCGCATTACCAAGCGCGCTAGCATCACGCGCCTTATCGATAACAATGACCGGCATTATCCGGCCGGCTTCGATAATATTTTGAATATTCATTTAAATTTCCCCTGCACTCTAGCTACACATTTAGCCTAACAACTTTACGCCCCCACCTTGTTCTGCATCACCCGCGCTGTTTCGCATAGCCGCTATTAACCCACGTCCAAATCCGCTTTTATTCAAAACAAAATCTGTTTTAGGCGGCCGCGCAGATAAATCAGCATCAACACTTAGCGTGCCCGTGACCGCATCAAGGGTGATGATGTCGCCCTCCGCTATTTGACCAATTGGCCCACCTGCCACAGCTTCGGGGCAAAGATGTATAGCCGCTGGCACATTCCCTGATGCACCAGACATTCGGCCATCGGTAACCAATGCAACCTTAAAGCCCTTATCTTGAAGCGTGGACAGAAGCGGAGTCAAACTATGCAATTCTGGCATACCACATGCGCGCGGACCTTGGGCGCGGACAACAACAACACAATCTTTATCTAACCTGCCCTCTGCAAAGGCCTGCTGTACATCTGTTTCATTTACAAAAACGACTGCTGGGGCTTTGATGATATGCCGGCTTTTCTCTACTGCCGAAATTTTAATCACTGCCCGACCCATATTGCCAGACAGCATTTTCAGTCCGCCTGTTTTAGCATGTGGGCGAATGGCGGGGCGCAAAATCTCTTCATCTGCTGATATCTCAGGCGCTGCACGCCAAGCAATATCATTCCCTGCCAAGATAGGCTCTACCGCACAATCTTCTAGATTTTCGCCATAGATAGAGGCCGCACTTCCATCGAGCAACCCTTCTTCAAGCAAGGTGCGCATTACAAATCCGATACCGCCCGCAGCATGAAACTGATTTACATCTGCTTTGCCATTTGGATAGACCCGCGCCAATAGCGGAATAATATCTGAAAGATCAGCAAAATCTTCCCAACGCAAATCAACGCCTGCAGCTGCTGCCATCGCTGGCAGATGCAATGTATGGTTGGTTGAGCCGCCCGTTGCGTGCAAGCCAATAATTGCATTAATGAAAGAACGCTCGTCCAAAATCTGGCCAAGTGGGCGCGGCTGTCCAGAACGACGATGGATAGCTACCGCCTGATGCACAGCCTTCGCTGTTATTGCGTGGCGCAAATCACTATGTGGGTATACAAAGGCAGATCCCGGAAGATGCAACCCCATAATTTCCATTAACATCTGATTGGAATTTGCGGTGCCATAAAAGGTACAGGTGCCTGCCGCATGATAAGCTGCACTCTCTGCTTTTAGGAGCTCGGCGCGTCCTATTTCACCCCTAGCAAACGCTTTGCGAATTTGAGCTTTTTCACCATTTGGCAGACCAGATTCCATTGGCCCTGCGGGAACAAAAATGACTGGCAGATGGCCAAAGGATAGCGCGCCCATCACCAAGCCCGGAACAATTTTATCACAGACGCCAAGGCATAAAGCAGCATCATAAACATTATGCGATAAGCCAACGGCTGTGGACATGGCAATAATATCACGGCTAAAAAGCGACAGCTCCATACCGGGCCGGCCTTGTGTCACCCCGTCACACATAGCCGGCACGCCCCCTGCCACCTGTGCCGTAGCACCTGCCTCTCTCGCAGCCGCCCTGATAAGGGCTGGATAATTCTCAAAAGGCTGATGTGCAGAAAGCATATCATTATACGCCGTGATGATGGCAATATTGGGTTTTAATGCCTCTGACTGGCTTAGCAATTCATCTTGGTCTTGACCAGCCGCCGCCGCGACATGTGCCATATTAGAGCAAGACACCGACCGTCTGTCTGAGTCAGGCGCAATATGCATCGCCTTTATATCTGCAAGATAGGCAGAACGGCTAGCAACGGAGCGTTCGCGCACCCGCTCAAGAACTTGTTGTATTTTTTTGTGCAATGGCTTTTTTTGCAACGGCTTCATAGCCTCCTCTACAAATAGGCGTTAATCTAACATACATAGTTGCACGGCTCTTTTGCTTTGCGCCAACAGCATCCCCACAGGATAGCGTTGCGGGGCACCAACGGCTTCGCCTCGTGCCTCTTCTATCAATGCTTTTTTCTCAGCACCCTTAACCAGTAATAACAAAGCCTGACAATTTGTTAACATCGCTAAATTCATTGTGATGCGCGGCAAAAGCGGGTTGCCTTTAGCATCTGTAGTTAGAATTTGCGGCGGCGACCGCAAGCTAAACGCATCTGCATTATCCAGCATATCTGGAAAGAGCGAGGCAATATGCCCATCCGGCCCCATCCCTAATAGCACCACATCAAAGGGCATCTCCGCATCTGCATCTAACTTTTGAAGCGGGCTAAATTTAGCCGCCGCTGCATATCCAATTAACAAGTGCTCTGATACCAGCTTGATATTGCTATGTACATCGCTTGCTTGTACAAGCCGATCATCTGCAAGCGTGATATGCACCGCCTCCCAATTGATCGGTATATTGGCAAGCTCCGCAAAAACATCTAGGGGGCTAGAACCGCCGCAAACCACCAAGCTCGCTTTACCATTTTCCTTAATTGCTTTTTCCAAGCGCGCGGCGATAGCCTTAGCAAGGGGTTGGCTAGAGGTATCATTATGGAGATCTGTCATGGCATGGCTCATTGAGGCTGGTCTATTTTAAAAAAACAAATCAGCTTGCATCCTCTCTTGGGTTTAGCCAGCTATCTTTGCCATCATCAAAGAATCTATCTTCTGGGCCAAAGGTGCCTGCACGATACAAGCTTGGCGGCGCCTGACAAGCGAGCGCGATAACAGGGTCAACAAAGGCCCAAGCCGCCAGCACTTCATCATGGCGCATAAATAAAGTTTGATTACCTCTAGCCGTATCCATCAAAAGCCGCTCATAGGCATCTGGCAAGCGCGAATCAAAAGTATTGTCAAAAGATAGATTAAGCTCTGACGGAAATAGGCGCATGCCCCCCGGCCCGGGCTCTTTTGAGATCAGTTGCAAGCGCAACCCTTCTTGAGGTTGTAGCCTTATTACCAGCCGGTTTGGCAAGTTATCTTTTGCATTAGCGTGTTTGCTATTAGCAAAAATATCATGCGGCTTTTTCTTGAATGTAATGACGATTTCGCTCGCGCGCATCGCCAGCTTTTTGCCCGTGCGCACATAAAAGGGCACCCCAGCCCATCGCCAATTCTCAATACCCAGCTTTAACGCAACATAGGTTTCTGTATCCGAGCGGCCACCGATTTCCCCCTCATATTCCTGATATTGACCGCGCATAATATCTTCTGCCTGCAACGGACGAAGCGCCTTTAACACGCGTAATTTTTCATCACGAACCTGATTGGCATCAAAATGCGAAGGCGGCTCCATCGCGACCAGACAGACTAGTTGCAAAATATGATTTTGAACCATATCACGCAAGGCACCGCTTTCATCATAATAGCTGCCGCGCTGACCCACCCCGACCGTTTCCGCAACGGTGATTTGCACATGGTCAATAGCGTTATTATTCCATTGACTTTCAAAAATAACATTCGCAAAACGCAACGCCATGAGGTTTTGAACTGTCTCTTTACCCAAATAATGATCAATTCGGTAAATTTGATCTTCACTAAAGACCGAGCGCACTTCCTGACTAATTTTTTCAGCTGACGCATAATCATGACCTAGCGGTTTTTCCACCACCAACCGGCTCTGCGGCAAGGCTAGCCCCACTTTTTCCAAAAGCTGACAACTTGGCCCGAATAAGGCAGGCGCAACAGCGAGATAGAAAATTAACGGCCTGTCCTTGCTTGCGCCCTGCGTAAGGAAACCAGCCATCTCTTCTGCCCCATCGCCTGAGGCAATATCTACGACCTGGATGGTTATAAGCTGGATAAATTCCTGCCAAAGCGTGTCCGCATTCGCGGCAGTTGATAACGCATCCCGGCAAAATGGCCTTAGCTTTTCTGAAAATCCAGAGACATCCATTGGTTTGCGCGAAGTCGCTATCAGCCGGAAATTTTTACCTATTTGCCCATCAATGTAACGCCAAAAAAGAGCTGGAAAAATTTTACGTAAAGCAAGGTCGCCTGTGCCGCCAAATATCACATAATCGCTATCTGGTATTGCCGCGCTTTGGGGAATTTGTTCTAGCATTTTTACTAACTATTTTTGAGTTTCAAAACTAGGGCGTTTTTAGCACAGAGACGTCGAATTGTCTTGTTTTAATCAAGGTCTATTTGAAAAAGTAGCCGTCTAAAAATTTATAAATTCAACCTAGATGCACCGGCTGGCCATGGGGCGTGGTTTTAAAGGCGTCTGCCCATCTATGTTTCATGTTGGCAATGTCCTGATGTGAGGTTATCTGCTTATCACAAAGAAGCGCACAAAGCGCCCCTAGCCATGCATGATAATAATCATCTCCCGCATCTTCATGAGTATTATTATCTAGGCCTTCTTCGGCGAATCCAAACTCAGGAACATCCGCTTCTTTCAGCGCCTTGCCCAAATATTGCGTCCATTCCGGCCAGCTAAACTGACCCGCTTTATGCAAGGATAGCGTCAGCGCAAAAACCTCTGCATGCCAAGGAGATTGAAAATTTCCCGGCTTATATGACGGCAATAAATTAGCGAGGTGCGCTACTTTTTTATCTGGTATATTTTCTGTACTCATGTTTTTACCGGCTCCAGATAACTCTCAAACAGATCTAGGTAAATCTCGTCCTCTGGCCGCTCAGGATCTGTAAAAAGATCACCTGCCAGAAATCGCACGCTATAGAGATATTCCGGTGCTTCGCCCTTAAAATGCGCATGGCTATCGGGCAGAATATGCGCATCATGACACGCGATAATCACACCTTTTTTACCGCTAGCATAATAGGGCAGGCGGGTATGGTTATTTTGCTGGGAGGATATTTGACGCAAGGATTTGGTAGCTACAACATCACCAACAATAAAGCGCGGCTTAACAGCAATCACTCGCCTTGTGGGCCCGCCCTTTTTTAAAACAGTTGGAACCTTTGTCGCTGGCAAAGGGGTGGCGGCTATATCAGCAGCGTCTTTATCTGCCTGTCCTGCACGCAATTCATCAGGGCTAACAAGCTGGTGCTCTACCAGCAAATTGGTCAGTCCAGCCAGCCATTTTTCGTAATAGCTAAAGCGGTTATAATCCTCTGCCGGCAGGCATTCACGCGCATTTCGGGAGGCATCTAAATTCCAGCGCCCTAGCGCGCCAGCCGCCAATGTTATCGCTAACGCCCGGCCATGCCAGCCTTCTTTAAATACAGCCTCTTTGCCAAAATCAGGGTTAATAGCTCCGCCCGGCAAGCCTCCCATATCATGCGGTCTGTTGCTCATACGCGCCTGCCTATCCCACCTCAGGGGCTTTTGGAAACCCGGTGCCGATCATGCTGTCTCTTGTAACCCAGTCTCGCAGCGCCTCACCCGTCAACCCTGTGGTTTCGGCTGGACGTTCCGGCAATACCAGATAGCGAATTTCGGCGGTGGAATCCCAGACACGAATTTTCTTATACTCTGGGAGTTCAACACCAAATTCGGCCAGTACGGAGCGCGGGCTATGCACAGCACGGCGCCGGTAAGCATCTGACTTATACCAAGAAGGCGGAATGCCCAAAAGTGGCCACGGATAACAGCTACATAAGGTGCACACCACCAGATTATGTGTATCTGTTGTATTTTCAACGACAACAACATGCTCGCCTTGGCGTCCAGAAAGCGCCATTTCCACCAACACCGCTTCAGCGTCCGCTAGCAACCGTTCTTTAAAGGCAGGCTCTTGCCACGCTCTAGCAACAATATCGGCGCCAATTTGTGGGCCTATCTGATTTTGATAGACATCAATAATGGCATCAAGAGCATCGCGGTCAATCAACCCTTTTTCGCTAAGGATAGTCTCAAGTGCCTTTACTTGAAGCTCCGGGTCAGGAGGCAGAAGGCTATGGGAATGGTCATCATTATGGTCATGTGGCATAAAAAAATACTGCCACAGCCTCATAGGATCGGTAAAGCGAGATTTAAAGCTTGTTAAAACCAATAAAAGTAAAAGGGTAATCACTACAAATTCAGCTTGTTTCAGCAGGCTAGCAACGATAAATTCTATCATTATGAAAAATAAATTTGATATTAACGATGTAAAAGACAGGCTAGCCGCGGCAGGGATCACGCAGGCAGAGGTTGACCTAGCGGCAGATACAAGTGCGACTTTGCTGGAATTGCTAGCCAGCTACCCGCTAGATGAGCGGCTGAAAAAATCTGTTAAGGATTTATTTGAGGATGCCGCCGCCAGCCAACATCGCGCAATGGATAATTAGCCATGCCGTTTTATCAATCAATCCCTGAGATTTTAGCAGAAAACCGAGCTGATAAAAAAGCGCTGGAAGCACGCACTGAAATGGTTGTTGGCGCACTTGACGGGCTTGGAAGAGAATTAAACGCAACCGTTTTTCTAGACCCTGAATTTAGCCATAATCAGGCCAGAAGGCTCAGCGATGGAGATAAAAATCTGCCTCTTTTTGGCGTGCCACTCGCGCATAAAGAATTATATGGCCGCAAGCAAGCCGACGCAGTCTGGCCAGATGAAGGGGGATCGAAATCCTGTAAAGGCCAGATGGCTGCAAAGACAGCCACGGTGATTGATAAGCTGGACAGTGCAGGTGCAGTAGATTGCGGAAGGCTGGTTTCAGTTGAATATGCGCTGGGGGTTACGGGCCATAATGCCTATGCAGGCACCCCTAAAAATCCATGGAATCGTGAATATATTTGCGGCGGCTCTTCTTCCGGCTCGGCTGCTGTTGTAGCGGGCGGTATTGTAGCGGGGGCGCTAGGCAGTGACACAGGCGGGTCTATTCGCCTGCCTGCGGCTGCTTGTGGGCTGGTGGGCCTTAAACCTACGCAAGGGCTGGTTTCGCGAAACGGTATCTTCCCCCTTTCCACCTCTCTCGATACAGCAGGCCCCCTAACCCGGTCGGTTGAAGATGGCGCGCTAATCTTGAACGCTATCACGGGCTATGATGCCGCAGATGCGATGAGCGTCTATGCGAAAAAAATAGACTATACAAAAGATTTAGAAGCAGGGTTGAAGGGACTGCGGATAGGCTTGCCAGAACGCTATTTTCTAGACGGCAGTGATAGTGATATAGCGGATAAAATAGCGACGGTTTTTGATCGGCTGAACCAGCTAGGTGCAAATGGGCGGGCTATCGAAATCAAAGGCATTGAAAATACCAATCCGTTAAATGTCTTGCTTATTGCTACGGAAGCTGCCCATGTACATGGTGACCGTCTAGCCGATATCCATGCAGATTTAAACGCCCAGACCCTGATGCGGATACTGACAGGTGCGTTTACCAGCACTGCGGATTATACACGCCTTTTAGCCTGCCGCGCAGATTATATCACCAGAACCCTGCCAGATTTATTTGATAAAGTAGATATGTTTCTAACGCCTGTTTGGCCCTTTGCCCTGCCTACCATTGAGCAGAGCGATGTGGGTAACAACCCGGAAGCCGTCGCTCTGGTACAGAAAATTGGCCATAATACACGCCCCGTAAACTTTCTAGGCTTGCCAGCTATTTGCTTACCTATTGGTTTTGATAAGAACGGCCTGCCAGTTTCCGCCCAGCTGGTTGGCAAGCCTTTTTCAGAAGGTTTGCTTCTCCGCGCTGCCCGCGCTATTGAACATGAATTTCGGTTCTGGGATAACCGCCCCGCAGATATCAAAACAGCTTAATATCAGCTTTGTTTATCAAAGCCAGCCAAGCGTTCTAGCTTTTTATACGCTATCTCTTCGCGTTCATGAAAATCTATAGTGCCCTTAAAATAGCCGTTCTTATCGAGCAAAAACACGGTCGCTGTATGGTCGACGTTATAGCCCTGTTCAGTCACATTATTTTTCTGCCAGAAAACACCCCATGTGCGGGCCAATTCATGCACCGCATCTGGCGCACCGGTAATACCTGTAATACCATCGCCAAAATAGGGTATATAATCCTTTAAAGCGGCAACAGTATCACGTTCGGGATCAACCGTGATAAAGAAGATATTAAAATCTCCTCCCTTCAGTCGCAATCTGTCTCGCAAGAGTGTTAGGTCATTAATTGTTGTCGGACAAACTTCAGGACAATTGGTAAAGCCAAAAAATACCGCAGAAGGGGTGCCTTCAAAAGCTTGCTCAGTGATTGTCTCGCCTGTATGCGCGATAAGGGAAAACGGGCTACCTAGCTGGGACTGGGATGATGCAGATTGCGGATAGATCTGGCGCGCAATAAATTCAGAAAGGCTATATGCTCCTGCCAGCACAGCGGCAAAGATACCCCCTATAACGACAATTTTTTTCATAGGTCTTTACTCCTGTTTACCATCAGGCTTGTTTGGTATCTCAATTTCCAACAGCTTTGGTTAATGATTATGTTTATGGCTATGACCAGATGCTGGTTTTGTAACCACCATAAAATCGGCCTGCATCTCGCCGCAATCATCAAAGATCAGCTTCACTTTGTGCATTTGCGTTGGCTTAAGCTGCGCTGTTAGCTTCGTAAACATAATATGCAAACCGCCCGGTTTTAGCTGGACTGTAGCGCCTGCAGGAATTTCAATGC
>MDTG01120379.1_pt1 | contig 11150 bp, 10 predicted proteins | sample 811421 | NCBI WGS metagenome assembly MDTG01 (sample SAMN05326645, study PRJNA326480) | marine metagenome | isolation source: seawater | place: Pacific Ocean: South East | collected 2011
AAAACGCGTTCCAATGTTGAAATAGCCCAGGTTTCACCCCAAAAGTCACACGTTCGTACTTTCGCACGGAACTTATCCAAATCAGTGACTCCTTTCATAAAAGCATACTCTGCAGCAAGTCGCTGAGCATTGCGTTTTTCCCTTTTGGCTCTGTTATGATTTGCTTTTATCTGTTTTGCTTGGGCAGTTAATTCTTTCAGAACTTCGCGATCATGCGTTTGCTTTCCACGCTTGGTAATTTCATTGAACTCTTTTGTCATAGCTTTCATATCAGCTCCTAGTGCTACGATTTCACCTTGTGTGGTTTCAAACATCACCCTATACCCTTCAAATACATCTTGGGTAGCTTCCTGCGCAAGCTGATCCCTCAGTTGAGCAACGGTTGTGTTTATTCCCACACGACTAAGACCATCCCTTATAGCAGCGAACAAACAATCACCACCACCTTCATTATCGACTATATTGTAGTTTTTATTTGTCATGAATGTCTGAACCCAAGGTTCATTTGCGGTCTTCTTGTACGCCTTTCGTTCCTTTACTGCTTGTTCTGCATCCTGACCCTTTAATGGTGAAAATGTCTTGTTGCCATCCTCATCTTCCTCTTCGTCATCTTCTCCTTCGTCGTCATCCTCTTCCTCTTCTTCATCAGTTGAATCTTCCTCATCATCAGGTGCACCGTCAGCATCTTGTGTCGGTGGAATAACAACTGCGGCAGGCTCATCCTCTTGTTCTTTTAAGTATTCGGGATTTACGTAGGAATAAAGAAGAAGTGGACCAAGCCTCTCTATGTCGATATCACCATCCTCGTCCAAAACACTAACTTGTCGGTTCTTCATGATCTCGTACAAACCGATCTGGCTATCAACGCGATCATTTTTGATAAGATACACAGGATAATATACAATATCTTTATCTATAAATGCAAACTTAGGTAGACCCAAAGCGATAATACAGTCTACTCCTAGCACCTGTAGCTCATACATATCGGCATCATGATTTCTGTCTTCTTCATCCAGTGTTTTAATCTCCGGATAATTAACTGATTTCACGAGATTAGACTTAACCATTGAATATATAGTCTAATGATATATTTTTAACCTGATAACTACAACTTAACCGCTATGTACTTTTTGAAATAATCATCTTCTGACAACTCATTTATCCATTGCCAATACCGTTTTCGTTTTTCTACAAGGTCAGCATTGACATCTGCCATCTCAAAGTCTGCTATAGCCTCTGCCTTGTCCATCTTCTTCATCTTTCTGACAGATATTTCATAGTATTCTAAGATTTTGCTTAGCTGAACTGATGTAAAATTAAGATCATAGGACATTACTAAAGCTGCTCTCATATTTTCTCTATTGTCTTCTTGAACAGATGTTACAGGTGATGGTGAGCTCTTGAATGAAGTTATAATTGTTTCCGCATCAGTTTTGTCATTCGCGTCTTCTTTATCCACGATATCATAAAGAAAATGTTCCATTCCTTATGATATAACTAGTTGATTGTTTAACTCGATTTACGAGATAACGTCCATAATATCCATATGTTTGAATACAGCCTTATTAGATAGAGATGAATGATCTCGCGACTTCAATCCAGTCATATCTTTAACATTTTGAGTGATATTATCCCAGTTCTCTGTGTCTGCAAGCACATCATCATGACCAGCCAAGATCATCGCACCGGCAATCTCGGAAAGCTCATCTACAATCTCGCTTTTACCATCCTGATCATAAAGACTTATCATATAGTCTTGAACTTCCTCAATAATGTCTGCAACTGAATTAGGATCTACACTCCCATATTTGCTGATGTTAACAAAGAACTTTCCAACTGATTGTCTTCGAGCATTCTCCTTATTATTTCTACAGAAACCATCATAGTCATCGTCAGGACTACAATATGATATTTCTCTAGTGCTCGCCAAATATTCATCAAAAGTCTTGTCAAGGACCGGGCGTAGCCAAGTGTACTTAGTCACTAGCTCATGATATAGCTTTGCATACATGTCAGAGTAGAATGCTGTCTCACTGACAATCGAGAAGATTCTATTACTCAGTTTATCCATATCTTCCGCACCATTCACTACTGTTGCGCTGGCAGCAACCACCTTGTCCATCTCTTCCAAAATCTGTGGATACAGACTGTCAAATGTCTTATCTGTAATCTTGTTGAGTGCTTTTCGGATAAGGTCAATTGATGCATCAATACCTTCCCGCGTCTCCCGCTGAGTTGTTTCAAATGTGCGTATTGCCTCCCAATCTTCATCACTTACTTCTTGTGCTTTACCGCGGCGTCTACGATTTCCTCCTCCACGGCCGCCTTGAGCACGTCCTCCACTGTGACGTTCTTTCCGAACAAATTGTGGTGTTCTAACATACTCTGGTGCACCAACCTGATCCGCAATCTCCTGGATTTTGGCACGTATAGCGTCTGGTAGCTGATAAGCTATTCCTTCACATATAATATCCTCAAATTGAGTGAGAGTGTACTTACGAGTAATCTGCATAGCAGTCGTCATGATTCCTATGATATATCATCATATGATTTCTAAATCAATTTTCGTGTTAAATAATTATAGAATACACACCGTAATGAACTTAAAGTCTGTCGGCTAGTTAATATACGATTATGGCAGATCAAACACCCCCTCACAGCGCAACTAATACCGTTATAGAAGATGGAGACATCGAAACTAATACAACACAAAGTATAGAAAATTGGGACGAGCTAGACATAGATCCTTCAATCCTACGCGGAATCTATGCCTATGGATTCGAGAAGCCAAGTCCTATACAATGCAAGGCAGTCTCACCCATGCTATCAGAACGTGATATCATCGCACAAGCTCAATCTGGAACTGGCAAAACTGGTTGTTTTACAGTAGGCACACTTGCTCGTGTTGACTTCAGTAAGAATGATGTACAGGCTATTATTTTGTCCCACACACGAGAGCTATCAATTCAGACAAAGAGCGTCATTGATGCCCTCGGTTCTTTTGTGAAGAACTACAAAAGTGAACTACTTATTGGTGGCACATCTACTGATGCTACCATCAAGTCTTTGCAGGAGAACAAGCCTCAGATTATTGTTGGTTGTCCAGGAAGGATCTATGATATGTTGAGGCGGCGCAAGCTCAATGCTAGCAAACTGAAGCTTATTATTCTAGACGAAGCCGATGAGCTTCTTTCTGTTGGCTTCAAGGAGCAGGTATATAATATCTTTCAACACATGCCACAAAATGTACAGGTTGGGCTATTTAGCGCAACATTGCCCTATGAGGTACATTCCCTTACGGATAAGTTTATGTGCAATCCGATTAAGGTGCTTGTGAAGGCCGAACAACTAACACTTGAAGGTATTAGCCAGTTCTATGTGGGGCTGGAAGACGACGCACAAAAGTATGATTGTCTCAAGGACATCTTTGCATCATTCTCCATGTCTCAGTGCATCATTTACTGCAATAGTGTTAAACGAGTACAGGATCTTCATGATGCTATGATTCAGGACAATTTCCCAGTCGCTCAGATCCACAGTGGAATGGAGAAAGAAGACAGGACCAATGCATACAAGGAGTTCCGTAGTGGGAAAAGTCGCGTGCTTATCTCATCAAATGTCACTGCTCGTGGCATTGATGTGCAGCAAGTTAGTACAGTAATTAACTTCGATCTTCCCAAATGTGTCCACACATATCTTCATCGCATTGGACGCAGTGGTCGCTGGGGGCGTAAGGGTATCGGTATCAACTTCATCACACGTCGGGATACCAGGAAGCTTAAGGAGATTGAATCTCATTATTCAACACAGATTGAAGAGATGCCTACAAACTGGGCCGAAAGACTAGATAATATTTAAATACAATACAATTTGCAAGTTATAATACGAAACATAATATCTTGCAAATAAACTAGATGACTTCTGAAGAGGAACCTGTGTTCAAAGTACCTATTGCTTATCTTGATGATAAAAAAGCATTAAAACAGGATATTGATAATGATCTCGAACTAACAAGCGGTGAAAACCCGTTTTATGAAACATTATTTAATGCAAACAATGAGTTTCGAAAACTTACTATCCCACAGCAAGCGAAGTACTTTACTGATAACAAGAAATATCTTTCTGAGACACAAAAACTTCTTGCTAGCGGGATTCCCGTACCCACTGAATCAGAACCTATAATGAAAATACGCAAAACGTTAATTGATAATGAGGACTTTCTAAGCAAATATGATTATGTTGAATGGAATATGTTGAAGTTTTTGAATGAAAACACGAGCGCCATGCAATGGATGAGTATCTACAATATATCATCTCCCGTTCTATCTTTGGCATTACCTATAATTATGCTCATCATTCCGTTTTTCTTGATTCGACTTCAAAACAGCGATGTCACATGGGAAAGTTACTATAAATACTTGCAAGTGGTTTTGAAAAATCATAGTTTGGGGCAGATATTCTATATAGGCAGTGCAAGCTGGGACAAAAGAGTTATGATTATTGTTTCTCTAATATTCTATTTGGTCCAAGTATATTTTAACTTTCAATCCTGTGTGAAGTTTATCAAAAATATGAAGGAGATTCATGCTAATATTTTTGTCGTACGAGATTATCTGACTGCTACAATCACAGCAATGAATGATATAGATAATGAATGGAAGGTGTACAAGACATACGAACCATTTGTGAACAGAGTTAAGGAAATGCGCAGCAAAGCTAAGATCTTATGCAATAAACTTAATGAAATTACACCATGTCGGGTTTCTATATCTAAGGCTCTCAATCTTGGCAGTGTAATGAGTGCATGGTACACCTTGAATATGGATCAGCAATCAGTAGAGACAATTGAATACTGTATTCAGTTAAATAGTTATCTTCACAATATGACAACAGTAGCAGATAAGATAGACTCATCAGAACTAGGGAAAGCTACATTCAGTGACTCAAAAACTAAGTTTACTGGTGTGTACTACCCGCATCTCGAAACTGAACCTATACATAACGATGTGGATCTCTCTAAGAATATTATTATAACTGGTCCAAATGCTGCTGGAAAGACCACAATACTGAAATCAACTATGTTTGCTATTATTACCTCTCAACAACTGGGTATAGGTTATTATGACCGTTGTATATTGGAACCATACTCTGTTCTACATAGTTATATCAATATTCCAGATACATCTGGGAGGGATAGTCTTTTTCAAGCAGAGGCATCCAGATGCAAATCTATTCTAAGAGAGATTTCGGAGAACAAAAGTAGACATTTCTGTATATTTGATGAACTGTTCTCTGGAACCAATCCTTATGAAGCTATTAGTGCAGCGAATGCTTATCTAAGTTACATAAACAAAAATAAGAATGTCAGATACGTTCTCACGACACACTTCCTTGATCTATGCAAGAAACTCGATAAGAAGAAGGGTGTACGTAACATGCACATGCATGTAGCACAGAAGGGTGGAGACTTTGTATATAATTATAAACTTCAAAAAGGCATATCAACAGTGAAGGGCGGCATAAAGGTTCTAAGGGATTTAGCTTATCCCGATGAGATAGTGCTTAACAGTATCAAAACTATCAATAAATTAAAAATCTAATACGTTTATTATCAATATAAATAGTATTACAGTTTTTTAGAAATGAACATGTTCGGTCTTGAAGGTTCTGGCTTTATTATTGCAATAAGTGTATGTCTTCTCCTGGTCGGTGCTGTTGTATACTATTTTAATACAAGAGTAGCAGCTTTAGAGAAGGGTCTTGCACAGAATGCAGCAATTCTGTCTAATTTTATCGCTAATTACAGAGAACAAATGATGAGTGCACCAGCGCCACCTCCTGTAGCCTCTGGTGGTGGACAGAACCAGTATGTTGAGGATGAACAGAACGGTGCAACAGAATCAGCCGTTCTAGCGGCTCAGGAATGGGCTAATAACAAACCTGAGACTAAGGTTCCTGTAAGCGAAGGTTCTGATAACGAAGACGACGATGAATCTGATGAATCTGATGAAGATGACGATTCTAGCTTGGATGATGAGAACTCAGATGAAGAAGAGGAGGAGGATTCAGATGATGCAGGAGTCCTGACTCTAGGAGAAGAAGCGGGAGGTGTATCACTTGAAGGTCTTCTAGGAGTCAAATCTATTTCTGTTATGAAGGTTGATCCATCTGATTCAAATGGTATAGCTGCAATGTTACAGGCAGTCAATCTTGATGGTAACGAGGTTGTAGATCTAACAAATGAGGGACCTCAAATCACTGAAATCTTGGATGATTCTAAGGAAGGAACAGAAGATGCTGTTAAACAAGAGGTTTCTCTTGGTGAGCTTGACAGCATGAATAGTTTAGATGAGACTATTGACTCACTTAAGAGCAGCTCTCTTGGTAGCGATGATGACTTAGATGATGATGATGCAGCCGATGCAGAAACTGCTGAGACAAACACTTCTGCTAATGCTGACACTGACTTTAGTAAATTGAATGTCGCTGGCCTTAAGCGAGCAGCTAAGAAAGCTGGTATTACTGGTTATTCCTCAATGAAAAAGAAGGCTCTACAAAACGCTCTCAAAGAGCACTATAGCCAATAAATATCTCCACATATTGTAGAATGAGTTGGGGTACATGCAAATCAGGCTCGAATAACATACATTTCGATTTCCCGCCCATCATGGATGATGGACGTAATTATGCAAGTTGGCAACCTGGTGCTAAGATCAGTGATGATATCAGAAAAGCGCAAGGTATTAAAACAAACTGGCAGTACAGAGCTTACATGCAGAATAACGCCGATGCTATTATCCGACATAATCAGTTGGAAGCATGCGATCAGTGCTGCTCATGTCCAGCAAGATATGGTGTCCAAAATGAGAAGGAGTCAAACACACCTTTCTTATACAAGTCTTGTGTTGACAAAACACAACCTTTTGGCTACGAGAACAGTGATCTTAAGTCACTTTACTTGTCCAAATATGAATTGGCATGCAGGATGTATACTCCTCAAATGACGCAAGAGCAGATTCTGAAAGCAGGACTTCCAAATGCAAACTAAATATCATGTGTTTATCGAAATACTTAAACATATGACATATGTAATAGCAAGAATGATTGTAAGCATTGATGTTGGTATTAGGCATCTCTCTTTTTGCAAACTACAAACCGATGCAGATGGAAATATAGACATCAAGAATTGGGATGTTATTGACCTATCCCAGGAGAATAAACAACCGAAATGTTGTCAAAAAATGAAGACCAAAGTTTGTGGGAAAAATGCTACATGGACACATGCAAATAAGACATTTTATTGTGGAACACACGCAAAAACATGTGGTATAGAGAAAGCTCCAGATTCCTATGTCAAAGTTAGAGACAAGAAACGACCATCTAAAAAGGATATCGCTGGATTAGGCGAAGAGTATACTATTAGCAAGACTTCGCAGTTTCAATCATTGGACGACGTACGTGAACACATATACAACAATAAGCTTACTCCTATGAAGAAACGTAATTCGGCATCTGAATGCAATCTAGTTGATGTAGGTGTGGCTATATCACATCGTCTTCCAGATGCTATAGGCCTAGAAGGGGTTAATAAAATACTAATAGAAAATCAAATAGGTCCATTGGCAATAAGAATGAAGTGTGTACAAGGTATGCTCACACAGTTTTTTATAGAGCATGATATAACTGACATAACTTTCATTTCTAGCTCTAACAAACTTAAACATTTTGACTTACCTAAGAAAAATTACAAAGAGAGAAAAGCTTCTGGTATTCTAGCAACATCAAACATTATTAACAGTTCTGACAAATTGCGTTCTTGGAATGCTCATTTCGCGAAACACAAGAAAAAGGATGATCTAGCAGATTCATTCTTACAGGGATTATGGTATATCAAACATAGTACTTGATATATTTGCGTTGGCATGTACTTAAAATGATATTACTAATTTGTAACACATGGCACAAGTGATTGAAATCAGTGATCTCGGAACAGGCCCAGCTGTGATAAGTTTAAACAAGGATTCAGGTAGTTCTGTTGGAGATGACGTTAGCTCTGCGGTTAGCGCACCTCCGGCTACAGGGCTCAAATCTGTCAATTTCGGCGGTGGACTTGATCTTCTTATGAATGATAAGAAAACCAAAAATAGTAAGTCATCTGGTGCGGGAACAGACATTAACCTTGAAGATCTTAAGGAACTAGAAGATGATCTCAATAATCTATCAGCAGATATTGGCGGCGATTCTAGCTCTCATAATATTAAGGCAAAGAGCAAATCTGGACTATTTAAGAGTGCATTAGGCGGCGATACAGGTGGAATCAAGCTTAATATTGGAGAGAAAAATAGTGACAGTGGTGATGGTAGTTCATCAGGTAGTGGAAGCATCAAAATTGGTATGCCACTGCTTGGTAAACAAACGGCAGCTACTGGTGGCGGCGGCGGTAATGTTGGTCTTAAGAAGTTTTCTAATATACCTATTGACCCAGATAAGGTTATATCTGCTACACCAAAACTTTCACCAGAAGAGCTACTGAAAGAAAAGTTTTCTACTCTTAGAAAACTTGAAGCTTTGGAGGCAAAGGGAGTCAAGCTAACAAAGAGATATTCAATGGAGTCTAACCTTCAAGAGATGAAGGGAGAATATGAAATGATCGTTGCTGAAAAGGAGCGATCTAATAGTGTTAAGTTCCAAGGTAAGATGCTAATGGCGGCAATTACCGGAATTGAGTTCTTGAACAATAGGTTCGACCCCTTTGATGTCAAACTTGATGGATGGGGTGAACAAGTCAACGAAAATATCGATGATTACGATGAGATTTTCGGAGAACTCCATGAGAAGTACAAGAGTAAGGCTAAGATGGCTCCAGAACTCAAGTTGTTGTTCCAGCTAGCAGGCTCTGCGATTATGGTTCATATGACAAATACTATGTTTAAGTCCTCTATGCCTGGTATGGATGACATCATGCGTCAGAATCCAGAACTTATGCAGCAATTCACGCAAGCAGCTGTCAACTCCATGGGACAGCAAAATCCTGGTTTCGGCGGCTTCATGAATAATATAATGGGCAGTCAAAATGGACCTCCTGGAATCCCAACTGCCAGATCTGATCCTATGCCAAATGTAACACCTGGTCCACCTCCTGAGCCTATGAGGACACGCACTGAGCGAAGTTCTAGAGCAGTAAATGCACCGTCTAATCGCCCAGATCTTAATGCTGCAAGAGGTGTAGATGTACGTGATACCTTTCAATCCGTTGGCCCTCAACCTCGTCAACAATCATCCGCAAATAATGGTCCTTCAAAACGACCTGAGATGAAAGGACCGAGTGATATCAGTGACTTGATCTCAGGATTGAAAACTAAGACTGTTACTATTCCTAAGAATACTCCAGCAGTGCCTGCCGAAAAGAGTAGCACTGTTAGCATTCAAGACCTAAAAGAAATGTCTGCAAGTCAGATTCCTAGTCGGTCTAAAGGCAAGCGCAAAACACCAAAAACTAGTGTCAGTCTTGAATTATAAACAAAATTGATATTGTATTGACTATTATCTATACAATATAACAGCTAAATGATAGAGACGACATATAGAAACTACACGCTATATATAGGTGAAAATGCAAAAGAAAACGATACACTCGTCCGTCAAAGTACTCCTAGTGATATTTGGGCTCATATTAGTGACTATCCTAGTGCACATGGTATTATACTTAATCCCAGCGGCAAAAAGGTCCCCAACGCCATACTTAAGAGGGTCTGCTGCATTATAAAGTCAAAAAGCAACAAATGCAAGTCTATGAATAATCTTCAATTCGATATTTGCAAGATTTCAGATGTTATCCCTAGTGATGACACTCCTGGTCTGGTAACTATCACAAACGCAAAAAATATAGTTATTTAGTACCGTGCAGCAACTATTATCATTATCCATAATATAACCAATACTACCACAGCATAAAAGAATCCGATACAGAGTCTTTTGTTTCTGTCTTCGCGTTCTTCTTGCATTTCTAATCTAGCTAATTGATCCTCCTCCTCATAATCATGTATAACTATACATTCTGTATTGCAGGTTATACATGCAGGATCTCCTTCTTTTTTCCTCATCCAATCATGAAGACACTTTTTATGTACTAAGTAAGAACAGCCACACTCTGAAATAACAAGTGTATTGCTCCTAACAAGATCGCCTGATGTATCAAAACATATTATACATGAATCTGGTGAAGGCGGTCTATGTATCATATTCTCTGTAGTTACAACACTATCAGCGTTAGTATCTATGTATAAAGATAGTTGTTTTCCTGTTGTTGAATCTATTGTTGTTCCGATTACAGTCTTGTCACTCATCCTTTCGTACATACTCTATATATAGAAAAATTACTTCACTATTTTCAGAGCATCTGCCGGCGTAAGTGTACATTGTGCCTTCATTGCCTTACACAATTTCTTACGTTCCGATTCTGATAGCTTTGAAGCAGCCATACCTGCGATTTCGACATATTCTGTTGTTTTCTTTTCATCATTAACCCAATCAGGATTTTCAGATTGAAATATATCAGGCCATTGCTGAAGTATTCCATGTTCTGCTAATTCTGCAGTTTTACCATGATCCTTTTCCCATCCTGTTGACTTATCTTTTACAAACCACTCATCGCCTTCTGTACAGTGAAGAGGGCGTTCAGTTATAGCCAACGGTTCTAGATTCTTTACAACTATATTAGCTAGTCCAATCGCCTTGTTATCTTTTGTTTGTAATAGATCTGCCATAGTAAGCTGTAGTTGTTTTGCAAAATCTTGTATGGACAATGCCTCTCCACACTTTTCATTGAGAAATAGGTTAATATTGAAATTGTTATTTGTTTGATTATTTGTAATGTTATTAGTACAGTTATTCATACCTGTATGCTGTGCAAGTGCACTAGTGGAAGCTTTCGCTATTTCATACATACGGTCATTCTGTTCTTTAAGTTGCTCCCTAAGAGCTTGATTTTCTAACATAGCAGCTTCTATTGCAGAAGTATCGTGTGTAGTAGTGATGGTATTCGTACTTGTACCATCACACTTTTTTTTATGACGCCACAATGTTGTACGACTTCCAAACTCATCGCCGCAACAATCACAGCAGTATTGGTGGGGGATTTTTTTCTTTGT
>MDTG01287531.1_pt1 | contig 11150 bp, 8 predicted proteins | sample 811421 | NCBI WGS metagenome assembly MDTG01 (sample SAMN05326645, study PRJNA326480) | marine metagenome | isolation source: seawater | place: Pacific Ocean: South East | collected 2011
GCTAGGTGATCAAATCCTAATGCAAAGTTTTTGTATTGTTTAATGTTTGTAAATACTGATGTTTCAATTGAACTAGGTAAGTCTGAAACAAATGCTGGTAATACACTATCAAGTAATGCAGTTGATGGGTTGTTTTCGTTTAGTGCTACTGCTCCTGTAAATGCAGTAACTTTTCCGTCATTGACTCCTACACCGTTATTATTAATACTAACAATACCTGCATAAAGTTTATCAAAACTTCCTTCGTGACTTGCAGTACCTGTCATCAGTGTACCATTTGACATGAAATGTTTTCCAGTTGGTGCTTTAAAAGTAAGTAGTCCGCTATTTTTTACATACTGTAAATTATTACTACTTGCAGTTCCTACTTGTGCAACATCACCGTTACTATCTTTAAAGTACCCTGTACTTTTATTTGTTCCTACACTGACTCTTTCCCATGTTGTTCCAAGACTACTCAAATCAACTTTTGCAAAATTCTTATAATAGAAATGTGACATTTCTTTACTTCTAAGAATTGGTTCAACAGTATTTCTAATTGTGTCGTAAATATCGTTATCGTTAATCCAACTAAATGTTTTATTTTTTAAGTATTCATTTTTATATACTGCACCATCGTTAGCATAAATGTTTGTACTAGAATATTTTCCTGTAACATCTTTAATATCTAAAAATCTGCTAATACCAGAACTAGTTCTGTTTACTGCTTTACTTTTAATAACATTATTATAATTAGTTAAAGGAAAGATATTATAATCTTCGCCATTAACCATTCTATTTTGTGAATAATATTGTTGTGGTGCTTTTAGTTTAATATCTGCAATAGTGTCTCTTGCAGTTGCGTTGTCAATAGTATATTGCAAACTTAAACCTATTGTTAGAGTTTCTAAACTTCCTGATTTACTTACATAAGGTAAATCTAGTTTAATACCTCTAATGTCAGCAGGTTTGACTCTGTATGTTCTACCGTTACTAATTCTATGATAACTTCTAAAGTTACCTACAGGTATGTCTGCAAATACTCCGTCACCAAAAACTAGGTCTACTGCATCATTTGTTTTACTATTGATTGAATATAATGTACGAACACTTTTACTTAAACTATTATAAATTACATTGTTACCAGTTACTGCTGGAACTTTTGTCCATTCATTACTTACAAGTCCGTTATTGTCTAAATTAAATAACCACAAATCGTCGTTGTTTATGCCTACTTTATCAACATTAACAATACGATTAGACAATGCATTTTGCAAATTAAATTCTACAGTTTCTAATGTACCTTGTTTAAAGTATACAAAAAATCCAGTATTACTTGAACTTGCACCTTTACCATCTTGTCTATAAAATATATTAAATGTATTTCCTGGTTTTGGACTTTGTTCGTAAATATAATCTTGTCCTTGAAACGTTCCGTTAACAACTTCAAATGGCATACTTTCGCCTGCCACGTCAGCATTAAAACTTAATACTGGTATTGTATTTGGTAATGCATTAACTTCATAAAGTTCAGTTTTTATTCCGCTTAATGTTTTATCTAATGCTGGGTTACCAAAACTTTGTGCATTCGCCATTGCGGCATTCATGATAGTTGCATAGTGTTCTAAATAATCTGGATTAGTATTATCGTTGAATACAATAAAACTATCTGCTAAATTACGACCTGAACTATCAAACACATCTTCAGTTGTTTGAATATTAATTATTTTTAACATTCCTCTTGCAGGTTGATTTCTTTTAGGTTGATAACTTAAAAGTTTTGCAAGACGTAATACACTATCTCTTCTTTGAGCAGTTTCTAAAAAATTCTCTCTTGCATTTAAATCTTGTCTAAATGCCAAACTTTGTCCAAAGTATGCAATCAAATCCATGAGTGCTACAAACTCTGAACTTTCTATGTAATCATTAAAATCTTCTGGATAATTATCGCGTAGGTATTGAACCATCGTGGAACGCAAAGTTTCATAGTCATAACTCTGAAAGTCTGCATCACGGAAAGTCTGATAGATTTTTGTCCAATCTTCAGATACAAATAAACTGTTTTGTCTGTTACTGGTGCTCATGTTTTATTGTTTCCACGCAATTACAATATTATATTATTAGTATTTATTAAAAAAATTATATGCGTATATTATACTTGATTTGCAGTTTCTGAACGTTGATCAAATGCAACTCTCATATTTTCTTCTTGATTTCCATCTGCATATACTAAATCTAATTCTACCATTAAGCCATGCTCATACTCAGCAACATCAATGCCTCTGAGTACTACTCTAGGATCTGCTTTTACAATATCTTGTAAATTTTCTATGACAGCATATTTTGATTCATCTGTGAATGGATCAAAAAGAAAGTTCCATGCTAAACAACCAAATTCTGGTTGCATTAAACGTTCTCCAACTCTGGTATTGAAGTGATTTAATAAATCAGCACGGACTAGTTCAGTATCAGTAGTTTCTGTACTTCCAAATTCTTTATTGACTGATGAGTATCCTTTATATATTGCCATATTATTATTTACCTATGTTTAAGACCCATTAGCAAACACATCACCTGATGCTGTCGCCGCCGCATTTGGCACCCAACTACCATGCCCTCCTGTGGCATCTCCCAGTCTATGTACTAATATTCCGTTAAACTTAACATCTGGGCTTGATCCAACTGCTGGGTCTCCACAAGCAGTAGTATCGCCAACCCTTATTACATTACGTCCGTTAATTTTAACATCTGGAGAACCTCCAACATATGCAGTTTGATGAAATGGATTAGGTGTTGGACTTGCATGGCCCACGTGTAAATCTCCTACTCTTACTATTCCTGGCATTATTGTTGTCCGTCCGTTAGTGTACTTGGTGTGTGATTCCAAGGTTCTCTTTCTGGTACTCTTGTGTTAGTTGATGAAAGCACTACTTTGTTTTGGTGTAGTGTTACTAAATTATGTTTTGTTGGTGCAGTTGCTGATATAGGTGCAGTTCCATTAAAGTCAATTTCGCTACCTTGTACATAAGTTGGTCCTGTACTTAATAAATCATTATTACCTGTTGCAGTAATTCTATTATTACCTGCACTTAAAATCTCTGTGTTTGCATCTGATTCAATGTTAATACCTGTACCTGCATGAATATTCAAATTACCGTCTGCATCCATATTAATATCGCCGCCTGCTTGAATGTTAAAATTATCTTGAGTATGCATATTAATTGTTTGTTTACTGTAAACATCTATGTCGCCGTTGTTGTTTAATTCTATCCAAGCATTACCACTAGCAGTACCTACATATATAGCACCGCCTGTATCGTCCATTAATAGTTGATGTCCTGTGCTTGTTCTTAATCTTGTTAATTTACTAGCACCTTTAATATCTCCATCATCCATTACAAACGAATGTCCAGGAAAACGTTTTTTAACTTGTAGGTCTTCTTCCTCTGCTAAAGAGTTGAAAAATTTTACATCTAAATCTTCAGATAAACCACCAGTAATAGTTGGGTTTGCTTGTCCAGTTTTTTCAGCACCCATATATGTATCTGATCTTCCTGGTGTTGACCAACCATATACTGAACTATTTCCTTCACGTTGAATTGTACTAAAACTTTGTCCTCTGCTCATGTCTCCTAATAGACCTTGTGCTTTTAAAATTTTAGCAAGTTCTATGTTTACAGGTTTTGCAATTTGGCTACTTTGATTTGTTTCTCTTACTACTTTTGGATTATGATCCAAAACAGGTAAAAAATTTACATTAGGTTCATAGCCAGGAAATTCAGTTGCTACTTCATCAGTTTTAATCCAATTTTTACTACTTGCAAGTCCAGGCACCATGTGATTGTTTTGATTATCAATTAAAGATCCTATTACAACACCACCAGTTCTTCTTCCTTCAATAAAAATTACAAGAACTTTTGCACCTGGATCTGGAATACTAGCCCAGAAACCATATGTATATAATGCTTCAGTTTCGTCTTTGCTTAATATACTTTTATCAGTTTGTGCTAAAAATGGACTTAGATAACTTACAGGTATCCAACTTCTTGTGTCTTCTTCAATACCACCAAGTGATGGAATAAACACTTCTAAACGTCCTGTACGTCTAACGTCAGTATTATTTTTTATTATGCCTTCGTATGGTCCAGGATCGACCATTGATCCTTTTGGACTTGGATCAAAATCTGAACTAATCTTGTTTATAAATTGTTGAAACGTTGCCATGTTTTATTACCTGAATATTGATTTAATATCTACGCCGCCACCAACTGCATTAATTTTTGCTGGTCTTAGATCCTTAGGTCTCGGTATAGGGCCAAAGTTTTCACCAATTGCTTCTTTAGCCTGTCCTAATTTTTGTGCTATATCAGGATTACCTGGAATAGCAGGAAAGTTTTGTGGCGGTTTAGGAACCATTCTTTGTATTGCGTCCTGATAGTTATCATAAGCATCAGGATGTGTTCCCTTTCTTACAGTGTCGTCAGCAAAGCCTCCACTGCCAGATGTTGCAGTTGCTTGTGCATCATTGCCATATCCACCTCCGCCTGAAGTTGAAATTGCTTGTGCATCATTACTAAATCCTCCACTACCTGACATAGCAGTACCTTGTGCGTCGTTGGCATAGGCGCCACCTGTTGACAAAGGAAATCCAGTTTGAATATTTTTGGATTGTGCTAATCTCATAATTCTATCTTGATATGGTGGCTTCTGTGTTGTCTTTGCAGTCTTCTTACTATCATTTCTTTCAACTTCTTTTTTATCATCTGATTTCTTTAATGTGTTAAGTTCTTGATTTCTTTCTCTTAAACATTTTAAATTCTGTGTAAATTGTCCATTACTAAAATTACTTGTAACTTCAACAATTCTATATTGTCCATTTATACTTGGAGTATTAACGTCCGTTACGCCATCTTCATTTACATTGAAACCTTGCATTAAACCTGTTGCAGTATCAACATCTGTTGGGTTTCTAAATCTTACAAATATATGCCATTCTTTATCTGTGTTTAAACTACCATCAGGAAGATAATAATCATGTGGATCATTTAGTGCTACACTTCTAATATCCTTACTTTGTATATAACTCATATCACCAATTATACGCATATTCATTTCTAATAAATCTGCACCTTGATCAAATACGTCTTGCATAAAGTTATCAATAGTCATTGATTTGTGATCAGCCTGTGGATCATTCACACCTTTATCTGATCCTGTTTGTGTAACAACTGTTCTTACATAAGGTGTCCATTTTGTAATAGGATTATTACCTGATTTTGCAGTTTGTCCTTCGTGTATTGCATCTTCTAAATTTGTTTCAGCAAGTGGTGTTGGAAACTGTCCTGCTTTTTTCATTTTATTGTATGTATAAGTCTGGAAGTAAGCCGCATTAAAGTCAATATCGAAACTTAAAATATCTGTATTTTTACCTGTGTAAAAATAATCATAAGTTTTTGCAATAAAGTCTACACGTTTCTTTCCAAGGTTTTCATAATCTTTTCCTGTCATTTCATATTTTTTAATAACATATGTAATTAATCTAGCATAACAGTTTCTAATTTTATCAAAAGGACCAAGTTTTATTTTTGGTACTACACGATAAAAATCAATTGGCTTCTCTTGATTTTCTTCATATTCTTCTGATGACTCTTTTGACTTTTTTAAATCAGCACTTACTACTTGATTGATCATATATTCGCTAGAACGTAAAATGCTATGAATAACTTTAACAATATTAGTTCCTGCTCTAATAGTATAAGTTTTAGTTGCTTCATCAAAAACAAAGTTATCTAAAAATTGTGCTGATGCTTTTTTATTTGCATCTTGTTCGCCTTTTGTTTTGCTCAAGTCAATTGCTTGTTGGACAGTAATTTTACTATTAGCAATATCCTCATCAATTTCAAAAGCATAAATGTCGGGTACACCTTTTAATTTTTGTTTAACGTGTTCATCTTCTAATTTATTTAGATAACCTGTCAATCCTTTTTCTAATTGTTTTTCAATTACAGGCACTGCTACATTTCTTTGTAAATTAGGTGGCCCGCCACTTTGTCTCATTTCTGTTTTTGTTGTAGTCGTAGTTAATGCAACATTAAAAAAGTCTGAAACTGTTTTGGCTGGAATTTGTATATCAATTGGAACAGTAGCAGTAGTTTGTATATTACCCATACTATTATATGGTACTGCTTCAACATTATATACTGTACCTTGTTCTGTTACTCCAAATTTAAAATCCGTAAATCTAATAGGTATATATCTTGTTCTTTGACCAAGTCCTGTAGTCCCAATGTGTTTACCAGTGCTATCATAACCTGTAATAAAAACTTTTAACAAATACGGTTGGTCAATATAATTATAAGAACCAAAATAATTTGCCGCCATAACAAAACTATTAAGAAGTGTCATTCCATAAGGTTCAGTAATTTTAAATGTTAGACCGGTATTTGTAGTTCCTCCAGACCCTGGACCAATTACAGTATCTATTTCTAAATCATCCATATAATAATCTAAAGTAAAATATGGATTTCTATTTTTATAATTTCCGCCTGCTGATTTAATTAATAAACGTCCTGGTTGATTTTCTATAGCATAAGTTGGATCTTCTGCAAAACCATTGTAATCATCAGCAGTCATTAAATATAATTCAAAGTTATATGTATAAGATGCTAGATTATGTAAAAAATTTGGAATTTGTATTCTGTTATCTTTTGATGATTTTTGTGGTTCTTGTTTTGCTTCTGACTTAACTTTTTTCAGAGGTGTTTTTTGTGCTTTAACAATTTTGTTAACAACATCAAATTCACCACCATCTCCAAAGTCTTCAAAGATTTCTGTACCAGAATTTAATTGATCTTTTAAATCTGTGTCTGAACCAATTGCTTCTACTTTTTCAATTATTTTAGGCTTGTCAAGTGCAGGGCTGGCATCTAAATTGACTACACCTGCTCCTTCATCTAAACCACCTCCAGCATTTGGTTCATCTCTTACACCAGATATTAAATTAGTTTTTACAGTTCCGTCTGCACCACCTGTTGTTACTATAGTTAAATTTGCACCATCTTCTGTAGTTGTAGTTTGTTCTACATTTTGTATTCCAAACGGATCATTTTTTGGTTCAACACGTTTTATTGTAGTGGAACCTCCGCCAGTTATTGTTTCAATACTTGTGGTAGTTGTTGTAACTTTGTTTCCAGGAGATTCAAGATTCTGTTCATCTTCGTCCCAGATTGTATCAATAGGTCTTCCTTTATTTGTTCGGATTGGAAAACCTTGTTCATCGTATAATATTTTTTTTCTAATGGACATTTTATAATCCTAGATCTTCAAATAATCTATCCTGCTTTGGTAAAAAAAGTCTTACTCCAATCTTCATATCGAAAATTGGGTCTTTAATTGTGTTTGGATTCCTAGCCGCAAATACCCACCAAAGTTTTGGATTACCATATAAGTCACTTGCTAATAAATCTGGTCTATATTGATATGTTGCATTTATTTCCATCATTTGGTCTTGTGGACTTGCACTGATTGGTCTTCTTTCAATTACATCTAAATAACTTCCAAACTTTTTTGTAGTGTAATAAGGACTATCTGCATTATAATCAGCCATTAAATAAATCCTCCTGTAACCCTACTAATTAATTGTCCGTTGGCTAACTTATCAACACCAAATGATCTTAATTGTGCTCTACTGTATACTGGTGTTAGACCTACGTTAATATCTAAACTTTTTGGAACTCTAGTAGTTGATGCATCAAAGTCGCCCATTACTCCTGTAGGTATGGTAACATAATCTACATTGTTTGGCATTGTAATAGAAACTGTATTAACAACAACTGGAATACTTGGTAACATATATTGTCCATGTCCGCTTAATCTTAGAACTGGTGGGGGATTTCCTGCTAGGTCATCTGAATGACTAAACATTTTAGTTACTGCTCTTAAAAAAGTAATAACTGCTAAAACATATCTTGCATCTTGTCCGGTTTCACTAGTAAATTCACCAAACATCGAGATGTCACTCACATTACTTGCACTGTAAAAATTTAATGGATAATTACTATGTGTAGGGCTAACTTTACTATAATCAGCATTATGTTGAAATATAAGTTGCGGAGTATAAGGAAAGATTACTCCCCCTGCTTCAACCAGTGGTCGAAGTAAATAATTAGGATTTGCTTTATTATAAAGCACTCTTGCATTCATTGGTAATGAAAGTCGTACTCTGTGATCAGATGCACTTTTACCAACATTTGGTGCAGATGCGGAAAGACTACTTAATTTTGCGTTAGGATCAGCACCTTTGTCTAAACCAGCACCTTTTAATCTAGCAGTAGCAGGATCCAAATTAAACATATCTGACACTGCACCTTTGGCACTATCAACCATTTTTTCAAATGATCCACTAAATTGTGATGTTGCATTAGAAAAAGCATCCGATATACCCTTCATATTGAAGTTGCCAGTATTCGGTGTTTGTGTTGTGGTAGATGCTATTTTTGGTCCAGAACCTCCGAACGGTGACAAGTCATCTGATGTATTTCTTGCAAATGGTGGTGGCATAATTTTTAATCTTTCCTCTTGATATTATTATTTATCGAGTGTATAATATGAGTATATTATTTTTAAAGGAAACATAATATGACAGTAAGGAACTACCTTAATAATAGGGACTTACTGATTGAAATCCATAAATCTAAAGCATCTTTCGGCTCTTTTGTAGACGACGAAGCAAAAGATTATGACATTATATTACAATCAGTAAAAGAAATAAAAAAAGCAACTGTAGATTTAGCTCGTAAAAACAGAGCAGAAAGAATACAGAAAAATGCTTACAAGAATAACACAATAAAAGGCAAGAAGATGGCAGACTTTGCTATTGATCCAAAGTCTTTTGCAAAGCAAGACTTGGTCTTCAGAGTTATGTCATACGAACATATACCTACAGATTCAGAACGAAAAAAGAATCCAAAAACACCAGCAGATCATCATGTAAAATGTAACTTCCCACCATATCAACATTATCGCTTTAATGAAGACAATGAACTAATATGTGTAGGAAAAAGTCATTGGCAGGGTGGTATGAAGAATGGTAATTTTACATTAGAGTCAGGAAAAGTAACTCATAAATTGGCAAATATGTATATGAAACTTTGTGAACGATATAGTCATAGATATAATTGGCGTGGATATACTTATGTTGATGAGATGCGTGGACAAGCACTATTACAACTTGCTCAAATTGGTTTACAATTTGATGAAAGCAAATCTCAAAATCCGTTTGCATATTATACGGCGGCTATAACAAATTCATTTACTAGAGTACTAAACATAGAAAAAAGAAACCAAAATATAAGAGACGATATATTAGAAATGAATGATTTAGCACCTAGTTTCACTCGTCAACACGCCAATGAAACAAAGGCTAAAGAAACCAAATAATTAGGTTGACTTTGGTTGTAATTTTGTGTATTATTTAATTGTATGTAATTTTAATTCGGGAAACGCATGAGCAATCTATTCAAGAAAGCCATTGCTTTTACAGATATCCACTTTGGAAACAAATCTAACAGTTCTGCACATAATGAAGATTGTGTTGAATTTGTAAAATGGGTAATCAATAAAGCAAAAGAAGAGAACTGTGAAACTTGCTTGTTTCTAGGTGACTGGCATCATCAAAGAGCAAGTATTAATGTACAAACCTTAAATCACAGTGTAGAAGCATTATCACTATTAAGTAACGCCTTTGACCAGATAGTTTTTATTCCTGGTAATCATGATGAGTATCATCGTGACAGAAGAGATGTTAATAGTATCACTTGGGCTAAACACGTTCCAAATGTAAGAATTTTTAATGACATCACGGTTGAAGGTGATGTAGCAATCGTTCCATGGTTAGTTGGAGACGAATACAAAAGAATTAAAAAGTTAGAAGCAAAATATATGTTAGGTCATTTTGAACTTCCAAACTTTTATATGAATGCAATGATCCAAATGCCGGATCATGGCGAAATAAAACATACTGACTTCGTAGGTGTTGAACGTATGTTTACTGGTCACTTCCACAAGCGTCAAGAGGTAGGTAATATTACATACATCGGAAATGCTTTCCCACACAACTACAGTGACGCTTGGGATGATGACCGAGGTGCTATGATTTTAGAATGGGGTCAACCACACAGATACATAAAATGGGATAATGCACCCAAATATAAAACTTTAAAATTAAGTCAATTATTAGATAGTCCAGAAACACTATTACTTCCAAAAACTTATTGTAGAGTAAACTTAGATATTGATATTAGTTATGAAGAAGCAAACTTTATAAAAGAAACTTTTTATGAACAATATAATGTAAGAGAAATTGCACTGATACCTCAAAAAGAAGTTGATACAAATTATGATGAAGATGCAGAAGTAAATTTTGAAAGTGTAGATAGTATTGTAATGAGTCAATTAGAATCTGTACAATCTGATATATATGATCCAAAACTATTAATGGATATATACAGGAACCTTTAATGTTTAAACTAAATTCGCTGACAGTTAAAAACTTTATGAGTGTAGGTAATAGCACTCAGGCACTAGACTTTAATCGAAATGATCTAACACTTGTGATAGGTGAAAACTTAGATACAGGTGGAGGAGACCATGGAGCAAGAAATGGTACAGGTAAAACAACAATTATCAATGCCTTAAGTTTTGCATTATATGGAAATGCATTAACTAATATTCGTCGAGATAATTTAGTTAATAAAACTAACGGCAAGAGTATGTTAGTTACTTGTGAATTTTCATTTGGTGGAAAAGACTATAGAGTTGTGCGTGGTAGAAAGCCCAATGTTCTTAAGTTTTTTATTGATGGGCAAGAACAAGAAGCACAGGATCTAGCACAAGGCGATAGTAGAGAAACACAAAAGTTTATTGAAGAATTACTTGGTATGAGTCACGAAATGTTTAAACATATAGTGGCTTTGAATACATATACACAGCCGTTCTTAAGTTTAAAACATAATGACCAAAGAGTTATTATAGAACAGTTGCTTGGAATAACACTATTAAGTGAAAAATCTGATCAACTAAAAGAACAGTTGCGTATTAATAAAGAAATGATTACACAAGAAGAATATAAAATTAAAAGTGTTCAAGATGCTAATGAAAAAATTAGAGATCAA
>MDTG01302202.1_pt1 | contig 11150 bp, 3 predicted proteins | sample 811421 | NCBI WGS metagenome assembly MDTG01 (sample SAMN05326645, study PRJNA326480) | marine metagenome | isolation source: seawater | place: Pacific Ocean: South East | collected 2011
ATCCCCCACCGTCATGAGCATGTCTTTGGTTCGGTAGACAGCCGCGCATGTTTGATTGTCTGAGTCGGTGAATCGAACGGTGTTGTCGTCATCGCACTCGCCCCATCGCGAGAACACGACCAATAGAAGCTCGCCCTTACGGAACAATCGAGAATCTTGGAGAGATCGCGTCAGAACGGGGTAGAAAACCTTGTGTCGAACCACACCGCTATGGCTCTGAGCCAATACTGTTGGACGATAAGATTCATCATCTGCAAAAGGGTAGACCGCCCGAAACTCACCATCGGCAAACGGTGGATTTTCAAGGTCACCCAAGCTCAACACTGTGGTCTTATCCATGGGCAAGAACGGGTGAAGTGCAAGGATGCCTGTGGTGGCGTCGAAGTCGTCAACCGTCGATACTGTCGAGGCGCAAAACTGCCATTCGGCTGGATGCGCGTCACTGTGAAGATTGCTTTTAATGGCTGGAATCTGATCCAGCGGAGCAACATACGGGAAGCCGAGTTCTAATGAACCCATACCGACTTGCCCTGTCCAAACTTCATCCGAGATTGCCAGCACTTCCAACTTGAGATTGGTTGGAAGCGGGCCTGAGTCTGCACCTTCGGTATGAAAGTCAGCTTCCTTGATCCCGCAAGTCTGTGGCGCATTGGTTCGATAGTAGATGCTGACCTGATAGCCATCATCCTCGCCACCCCAATTCGATATGGGGTCTTGCGCGTAGTACACAATATCGCAAAGCGTTTGACCCACGCCGCTAAACTTTTCGCCCTCAGCAATTCGGACGTTGCGGGAAGACGAACCGTACTCAGTACCGTCTGTTAGGTCAGTTCCTTCATGGGCGTCAAAGCCGTCGCCGCTAACCGCGTCTGTAATAGAGACGTTGTAGTTCTTATCGCCCCATATTCGTCGTGGGGGTCGGAGTGTATTCGGACTAAGCGAAACGATGCTGTCTCGGATTTCTGTGTAAGGGTCGATCCCACCATCACCACAGTTGGCAACCATCTCGACAACCACCTCACGGAAGCCCTCGCGGAACTTCGGTCTGAGAGGCTTTTCCATCTCAAGAGGTCGCCCTACAGGTCTGCCCGTTGCGGGATCAGGCTCAGGGTATCGGTTCTCAAGCATCTCCCCTTGTGGGTAAACCGTGTCCGACGTTGGTACGACTTTACGGTCAGGGGTCTCAGTGAGTCCGACGCCCATTGGGTAACTGACTTCAAACTCGACAAAGATTCGTCGCGGAGAGCCATTGTCACCATTGGCGGTGTCGCCCACCAAAGTGTACTCAGCGGCATTGACGCCGCCCGTTGCTTTTTGATGGTTTGCATCCAGCTCAAGAACAACGCTTCGAGTTCCAACGCCGACAACGCCAGCAATTTGTGCATGCTGGTCAATCGCTGCGCCCCAGTTACCGTCGTCGTGCCATGCACCTAATACATCGGTAATCACCGTCCCAGGAGGCATAAACTCAGCCACAGTCCCCAACTCATTTGCCCATTCGGGGTCGCCCCATCCTTGGCGTGTGGTTGCGTTAAGGGCTTCGAGATTAAGGTGAAGCGTGTCGCCTTCATACCACTGCTTTGTGCCGTCTTTCTTGGTGACGAACTTGCCGTGGTTGGCATCAAAGCCGTCATCACAAAAGAACTCGACAACCAATCTCTCAACGACAGGCTGGTCACCAAACCGTCGAGCTACGTGGTCAAAGTTACGAATGAACTCGCCATGCCCTGTCGCGCCTGACCAAGTGTTGGTCGCACCACTGTCTTTGGTTCGACCAATCTCGTTACAGGCAAGGTACTGTGTGGACACATCACCCGAGGTCGTTCCAAGCGTGTTGCGTGAGGTCGCATCAATCGCCCAAGTGTGGAAGTTCCCGTCCAGCAAATGCTGAATCTGACGACGCAACTCTGCGGATAAGTCGGCACCTGTAGGCAAACTGTGACGGCGAAGGTCGAGAATATCCCAATCTTCAATCACATCAGAGAAAGCACCGTCAGGTCGGTCTGAGTCTCCAGCAGGCACATCGCCAATGATGGCGTTGCCACCGATTGGTTCAACGGACCTGCTTAGACCTGCGTGACTCCAAGGCAAGGCGCCGTTTGTGTTGAACCGTGGGTTAAACCCTGCGCCTTTTTGCGGTTCGCCTGAGCCGTTCACATAAGCATTATTGCGTCGGAATGCGAAACAGATGGGCAGAGCGTAAACATATCCGTCTACTGTTCCCAATGCTTCGGCTGACGCTTCGGAGCCGTTTCCAGCAATCCATAAACCGTTGTCTACTCGTCCGTACTGAAGTGCGCTTGTCTCGCCAGCGGGATCAACGCTTTCTCCATCAGCTCGAAGAAATCTGTAGTTCTCTACTGGTGCTTCTCCAGACCCTTGCGCCCAAACCGAAGGCGAGGAAAAACCATCGCATTCAGTCTTATGGTTCACGGCTTCAACGCTGCCTGTCTTTCGGATTCGGTATTGGAGTTGGACGCGCTGTGTCGATTCGGCAGCGACCGCCATGTCTCGAAGATCATCGTTTAGCGCAACATCGTTAGGGCTGAGGACATTACCGTGTCGGTAGATTTTGTCCTGAGTCGGCTTGTTTGGTGTGTCCAAACCACCCGCAAGCTGACACTTCCCTGCAACGGGAGGCGTGTGGGGCGTAATGGCACCTGCATCGACAGTTGTAAACTCGTAGTAGCACCCATTCCCCGCCGCACCTGACACGGTGGAGCGAAGGTAGATAATGTCGGCTGTTCCTGATGCGTTGTAGCCGACAACAGGATCAAGGGCAGTGCGAATACTCGCAGCGACTTGATTCACATTCCACGGGATCGTTCCACCCACACCGTCGTCTTCTTCAAGGAAGAAATCGACGCCTGCTTCAAGCACGGTGAATGTATCTCCATCGTGGTCAACCAGCGTAATGGTATCGCCAGCGGTCAGGCTGTGGTTGCCGTCGGCATCGACTGCATTGATTTGAATCCAACCCTCGGCACTCGGACTCGAAGCCACTTGAGCGAGCCACACTTCAAGGAAAACGAAGTCGGTTCGTTTCACGTCGGGGGTCGTACCACCATTGATGGGGGCAGCATCGAGTTGGATGATGTTCTTGCTCTTATTTGTGTCAGTGAACTCGACAACGACAGGGCGACCAGCGACATTCGCGATCATCTTTTTCAGCCCAAAGCCGTTCTCGACAAAATCCTCATCTCCTGGCTTCAGAAACTCGTAGTCCTGAATGGAGTCGTAAGCTGTTTGTGTGCGGATAAACCCCGATGGGTGATGGACGCTTCGCAGCAACCTCTCAGCGTAAGCTAAAACCTCTGGTGATAGGTTAAGCTCACTATCCAGAACGGGTTTACCCGATTGGTAGACGAGCGAGTCGAAGCTGCGCTCACCCGCAGGCAAGTCCCTCGATACGCTTTGTCCAATCTGAGTAAATCGTTTGTTGTGAATCGCCATTGTCTATCCCTGCCTCAAAATGTAAGCCGCCAGGTTATCGTCAAGACCGCCGTAGACGGCTTCGAGATCACAGGGAAGGTTAGGTAGTTGACCAAAATGTCCTTGTCTGTGAGATCGACCGTCGCGTCGTAAGCTGGCCATTCTGCATCCACGGGGTTCTTCACTGTTGGGTCATCAGACTTCGGTGAAACCAACCCCATTTCATTCAGCGGTCCTACGGCTTCCGCTTCTCCATACGAAGTGGTGAAATCGACGACGTTGGTAGGGACAGCACTGACACCACCCTCCGCATCACGATAAACCACTGAAGCGAAACCTTTTCGACCCGTTTCAAGCTCGGCGTTTAACTTTCTTTGGTTGATATGTGGGGAATCGGGATTGAGAAGCGAACCTCTCGCACCTGAGCCGACAGCAAGCATTGCAAGACCGCGTGAAACGCCACCGCGATCTTGGAACAACATCGCCGCAAGGACGCCGCCGTCCTTTGTGATCACGTTGTCCTTTTGCCAAGAGACAAGAACCTCGCCAGTACGAGCGTCCTTCATTTCCAGCAGAAATGTTCCCTTCCCCATTTGGAAGTGGTCTGCGTGGTTGACGCTGGCTCCGAGTTTCATAGCTTGCCTCATTCGTGTCATCTTTTCCCGCTGTAGAGTGGAACTCATCGCTCTAACTCCTTCGGGTTCTCTCTCTCCGTGTATTCGATAGGACACTTACCGATACGACGGGGCTTAGTTGCCCTATGCTTTCCAAATGCCGTCAATTTCATCAAAAGCCCTCCTTGTGCGAGTTGGCTCAGGCAAAGCTGCGCCTCCGCTCAACACCATACCGTCGGCATGTTCGCCGCCGTTCAAAAGAGACAGTGGAGCCAACGACTCACCACCGCCCCACGGACCCGTCCTTGAATACGCGCCGCCTTCTTCCAACAGATAAGAAAGTTCGGTCGTGGACGGAGTGGGTACAGAATCTTCAAAAGATTCTCGTAATTCCCAAAAAGTTCTGTTTCTCGCAAGACTTGGCTTGCCCTTCGGTCTTGAAGGGTACGAGGGCCATGTCACAGCACCTTGAACCTCTCCACCACCGAGCATTCCCGTCAAACCATGCGACCCACCACCAAGTGTTAGGAAAGAACCTGGCGCACCACCACCTTGTTCAAAAGGGTGCGCTGGTGGGGGAGCGAGTGTTTCAACGAACATTCGCCCTTCGAGATTGATCTCAGCAAGACCTTTTGCTGGCGCAATTCCATCATCGGGCGTTGAGATCAACCCTCTTTCGGCACCATTTTCGACATGGAAGAAATCCACCGACGAATACGCTGAATCGTGGTCATACTCGACAAGCGATGTAGGGTCTTGTGCTTGGAAATCTGGATTTTCGGATATTAAATCGTTGATCTCGTCGGCTCTTGGGGGATCAGGGGATACCGATCTTTGTAGCTTCCCAAGCTGCGTTAGCAAATACGGTGGCGTACCTTCGTTGAGCTTCGTGATGCCGTCTTCAAGGGGCTGATTGAGCAAGTACGTCTTAGTAATCGGTCTACCAGGAGAGAAAACAATCTCCGCTGTGCTGTACTTGTCAAACACCTCATCGGTGAACCGAACGGTCTGAGCTTGTGCGTCAAACGTCCATTGGCTGTTTTCGATCTTCGTACCATTGACGTGAACGTGGAAAACGCGCTTCGCGCTCACATTTGCCTCTGAGATACGAACAATGCTCCCACGGACTTTCAGACGCGCCTGCTCAACAGTTACGTCGCCTGTGTATTCCCCGCTGCTCAAGACGTTCCAGCGATTCAATACGGCTGTACGTGGCGGTACTTCGTCCTCATTTTCCTGAATGAAGACTCGGTATCGGAAATGACCCCACTTAGACTCTGATTGAGAAACGGCGTTTTGCATCCCAAAGTGGATGGTTGCGACCTCATCACGGCTAACTGGAAGGTGTTCCCACTCAACAGTCGCCCAAGCACCTGTCGGGTCGTGTCGCTCTGGACGCCCTTCACCAACATAGCCTGAAGGGGGAGGGAGGTCGGGTCTAAGTAAAGATGCACCCCAATTAGGGTCAATGACCACCATAGCAGTCACGTCTTCAGACCAGTCCATCTCGATGATGCTGCCGTCTTCTTTAGCCAGTTCCCAACTCTCCAAAAGATTCGGGTCGCCACCCTTCCAGATACCCAAGGTGCGTTTCACACTTGATGGGGTTTTCTCGCGAACGCGGAAACTGTAAATATCAATGTCCCACTCAGGTTCTCCGAACCCAAGGACATACACGCGTGTCGATGCCTCACTGTCATCAAAGAGTGCCAAGTCTGCGGAACAGGATTCAACGCCGTCTACATACAACACGGCTTTGGGTGCCACGTCGGACTCATCCACAATGATTTTGTAGTCGTGTTCCTTTCCGTCCAGCCACTCAAACTCAGTCTCAGCAAGGTAATCCAAACCGTTTGCGGTCAAAACCAGCTTCGACTTAGCAAACATAAGCGCGACGCTCTTAGCACCTGCATCCATACCGAGGATCAAGCCCGTGTCGTTGAGGTCGTTGAATGTCGCACTCTTAAAAGAAAGCCTCGCCTCCATTACGCGAGATTGAGACGTGCCTGCATTGGGCAACTCATTGGTGAGAGACAAGCCTGTGTAAGCAATCTTTTGAAGGTTTAGCCTCAAGCCTTCAAACTGATGTAGACAATCGCCGTTGATGACCCAACCTTGAGAAGCGAATGAGTGTGTTCCAAGTAAAGCCACTGAGGGTGCGATGTACATGCCCTCATCGGTGTAAGGGATCGTCGCAAACAAAACGTCGTGGTTTGGACCTTGGAGTCGGAAACCTGCATCACCCCATGAGGTAGGCTCTGATGCGTTGAACTTTGCTGAGACTTCAATGCCAGCTTGTGATGGGATCAAGGCATCCATCTTTTCAAAGCCGACTTTACGGTCGCCAGCTCCTTCAGCCTTAATCAACATCCCGTCGCCATCGACCAAATCAATGACGCCTTGCACTGAGGTCTTTCGCCACTCAGATTGGTCTGTTGGCGTTTCGTGCAGAGTCAATGCGTTGAGATGACCGATAGACGAAATGTTGTATTCGTCTGGAACAGCAACGTATCGAACAAAGTCCCATCGCGAGTCGAGTCCGCCAACTAAGTTGCCAAACAGAACTTCACCTCGATCAGAGACCGCCAAATCAAGAGCCGCGTTCTTACCGTATCCATGCAACACATGAACATCAGAAGACGGCACATCGGCTACTGTCATAAAAGAAGTGCGACCAGTGAAGGACAACCCGATGGCTTGGTTGTCCGCTCTACCAACCATTTGAAGATTGAATGCTGAGTCTTGCCAAGGGGTTTCAAAGTAAACCTCTGCGCTACCACCACCCCAAACAGTCACGTCCTCCGCAAAGTCGGGAGTGACATACAGCCACCAGTTGCCCGTGGAGAGCTTTTCAACCCTCAACACAGTGTATTGTCCAGACTGACTGCCTCTTGGCACCACGACCCTTAGACCTGCATAAAAAAGCTCTGGCAGATCATTTTCCGCGACTTCGATGCGATTGCCGTCAAGGAAAGACACGGTTCTGGTGTAGGCGGGCAACCAAGAGTCGGCATTGTCTATTTCATCCCCGATAAACAGGGCGACGTGAGAAACACCGTCAATCACAACGCCAGCAAGCAGGCGAAGGTCTTTCGTGTCGTGGAACGCTATCGCAGGACCAATCTCTAACCTGTCGTTCACAACTGTTGCGGTAGACGCTTCGGTTCTCGCCACCATCGTCACTGTGGCGCCGACAGGGTTCATCTCTATCGGCTTGTAGATTGCCGAAGCGAGATCTGAGGTCACCGTTGTATAGCCATCAGAGTCTTCTTGAAGGTAAAGATTCCCTCTGGCTCCCCACCCATTACCAAGAGAGCCTTCAAACTGCCCTGACTGGGCGAACTGTGAATAGCCCTTTCGCGCCCTGTTGCCGTAGATGTTGGCATTTAGGACCAAAGACACAGGCGAGTTCAAGCTGGCAGTGTATGTGTTGTCGAAGCCGATGTGTCGGTGGGAAATCCACTTCGGTCGCGATCTTGGCGGTCGCATCAGACCCAATGAGATTGGGTAGCGTTCGCCCTCAACAGAACCACCGCCGAGCTTATCAACTGCGAGTTGGTCACTCTGTACGTCGGGGTTCTTGGCTTGATCCCACTTGTTCAAGACCAAGCCCATGTGGTTCAACGAGCGGAACGACATTTGCGGGTTCTCAAACCAACAGTAATCAGTATCAACCTCAATCTCCCCGAAAGGCATCTTGGGGATTGGGGTCTCAAGGTAGATCAACCCAAGGTAAGGGTTCACATCTGCCACAGGGACGGACACACCGTTCACACGAACAGCAACGTCGTTTGATCCTGCGGGGGTTGCATCACCCCAACCCTTCGTAAGCGGTCCACGGTTCACTTGGATACGATTCTTCGCCATATCGTCCATGCCGAGGAAAGTCGCCATAAGCTCATGGATGAAGTTGCCGTCTTCCGAGTACAGAGTTTCAGATGCGGTCAGCGAAACAGAGTCCACGGTAAGCATCTCGCCAAACCCGCTTGCCAACACGTTCCATGCCGAACCATGAGGCTCAGTCACATCAACGATGGCGCGGGAAAGGACGGGCTTGCCGTTCAAGATCAAGGCGATGTGACCCGTCAGCGGATTTCTGATCAGGGTGACGGCTGAAACCTGCGACCAGTCATAAGAGAATACCGAGTCAATCCCGCCAGCATAGACTTGAATGAGGTCGCCCTCATCAAACAACACCGTGATGCGGGTAGCCCCATCACCAACCGCGACCGACCAAGTGGACGGCATGTCGGACACCGCCAAATCCAACCGATACGCGCTTGTGGGCGTGAGCCGCCCTGAAGCATCTGAGTGCGAGTGGCTGGTTAATGTTGCGCTGGCATCTACCTGAATCGCTCGGGCAGGTCCGAGAGTCAGTTCGTACTCTGTTGACGTTAAGCCTTGTAAGTAGAGAAGCGCGTTTAGCGGCTGGCTTGCTGCTCCAAGTATCTTGGGCAGTGATGGGTACTCAGTCGTAATGCTGTAGTTGGCTAAGTCTTCAGCTCCTTGCATGAGGCTCGGAGAAACCGAAACCGCCAACTGATTGCCGCTCTGCGGGATCAAGGAGATGGAAGGCTCAACCGCTGTCGCTAAAAACGAGGCCGTCTTCCCTGACGGCGGCACGGTGTTTCCAGCTTGGTCTTGAGCGAAATGGCATGTGAGTGTGTAAAGACCACCAAGGGTTGCGCCTGTGTGTTCTATAGAAACCGTGTCCGAAACGACGGCAGGGGTTTCAACAGAACGAATGCTCGGTATGACTCCGTATGTCGCTGCGATGGTCCAGTTGTCAGGATCAAGGCTTAGGCTGTCCCAACGAATAGGTTCGCTAAACACAACACGCAAAAATAGCCCCTCGGACACAACCGAGACTACCTCGGGTCGTTTAATGTCCAAGTGACCATACGGGGCAGAACCGTAAGCGACCGATCCGTACCCTTTTTTATTGCTGTGTGAATCGCTACTCATACAATGCCTCTACAGGCATGTATGAATAGCCATTCAACCGAAGGCAGGGCTTGAGATTACAGGATAATCCAATCGCCGTCCGTGGTGCTGTCGTCAATGCAAAGCAAGTGCATGTTTGCGAGACCCGAAAGACTAACGCCAGGTGCGCCTTTCACTAAGTCAATCGACCCGTCTGTTGTGGCGACTCCCGTTGTTCCGCAAGAAACAGTAATGGTTCGGTCACCCTCGTCGGCACCAGAGTAGTTCTTGATGTAGACGTGCTGCCCAACAGTTCCTTCCCTGAGTTTCAGGTTCACGGTGCCAGTGGTTGCTGCTCCCCAATCTGAAAGAACGATAACAACGGTTTGCGTGTCACCGATCAAGATTTCCGTTTCGCCACCAATGTTCAAGTCGCCCGCCGCCTTGGTGATGATTTGGGTTCCGTCGCACAGCTTGTTATCGAGTGCGGGACCGCTATCTGGACCTTCTGGCAACCAACCCGAAAGACCCTTGATAATGTACTCAGAACTTTCAGAGCCGTTGGCGATGCTGCCCATTGATTCAACCAAACCAATGTCGGCAGGTGCCATGGTGCTATCGGTGCCGTTGACTTGCAGATAAGAACCTGCACCCGTGGAAACGAGAGCAGCACTGATTTTGTTATCGTAGTCATCGGCAGCGACACCACCCGCGCCTGAGTTCCAGTTGGCTTCAAAGGTAAGGGTGCTTACCGTTGCTCCCTGATCCCAAAAAGCGGTGACTGTCGCACCTGCACTTGAACTTTGTCGGAACTTAACGAGGATTGGGTTTGCGTGTGAACGCCACTGATTTTCGTTGAGCCAATCAATCGTAATACTTCCGAAGCTGGCATCAACAGCGAACTCAACCTCAACCCAATTCTCGGAGCGTTGGGGGCTAACACCGTACCAAACCAACAGGTCGCCGTCAGAGTTTCCGTCTGGCAATGAACTGGAAGCTGTTGGTACCGCAGCGGCCCAACTCCCCCCTGAAGAAAAGCTCCAAGTAAGAACGTCGCCTTCGTGCATACCGCTTGGAAGAATGTCGCCCATGTTATCTGCGCTGACTTCCCAAATCTTGGTGCCGCCTGCGTCTGTACCGACCTTCAAGATTTGACCAACAGTCAAAGTCGAAGGATCAACCAAAAAGGACAGGGCTGGAATCGATACGTCTGTCCAATGGTAATCGGTTACAACACCGCCGCCATCCACAGTGCCACTCGACACCAAAATGCTGCCTTGGTTGGCAGCGGTTGCGTCTGGAAGTGCCGTCTTGAGAACCCACTGATCAGTAGCGTTGTCGTAAGCAATCCTGTAGTCATCGTCGCCAAGCGCAGGGAGAAAATCACTAAGGCTACTTGGAATGGAAGGCGCATCAACGAACTCAGGGTTACCCGATCCGTCGATAGACAAAAGCTGTCCGTTCATTCCTGATGGGAGTGGTGCAGGTCCATCAACGAAAGTTGACCCGCCAGCCCCATCACTGCTCAAAAACTGACCAGCCGTCCCTGATGGGAGTGAGAAATCAGAACCGCTATCGTCGGTGCCTTGAGCGAACTTGATGATGCCATCAGCATCAGCAGGTTGGGCTTTTAGGATTTGGCCTGGTGCGAGAGCGGTTTGAAGTTGTGCGAGATCGAAAAGAGCAGCAAGATCAGCGAGTGCTGACAGTTCCTCTTGCTTAACCTTAGTGAAAAAATGCGACATGGTGAGTACCCCTTGTTCTAAAAATATATGAGAGACAGGGGACGGCACCCCTACACATATTGGGGTTCTCTATCGAAGATTCATCGCGGCTCAGATTAGCAAATGAACCACTCTAAAACGCCACCGTCGGTTGTACCGCCACAACTAAGTTGAGCCGCAGATCTATTTTTTAGAACCAATGGGTCTTCACTTCCGTTAATCGTCGCGGATACCGCCGTTGTCTGTGCGATGACATGCACTTCACCCAATCCCGTCTCATCAACGACAAATACCCGTCTGTTAGCGTAGGCTTCTTCTTCTAAGTAGACAGTGGTGATGACGCCTGCCTGAGTCTTTACGGCAAGGTACACGTCGCAGTCGTGGCAGGTGTACTCCACTTCTTCGATGACAGTTCTCTTTAGGAATCTGAGATCGCTGTCATCACTGGTAACGACAG
>MDTG01237529.1_pt1 | contig 11149 bp, 9 predicted proteins | sample 811421 | NCBI WGS metagenome assembly MDTG01 (sample SAMN05326645, study PRJNA326480) | marine metagenome | isolation source: seawater | place: Pacific Ocean: South East | collected 2011
ATCGAGTCCATCATATAAAGAATTATATATTTTCACTTCTGATAAAGCACCTTTTGATTTTACTATATTTATTGCATCTTCACATTTACTATTATTTATTTCTAACTTTGATTTATTAAAATTGGAATTAAAAATATTTAGGCAACCTGTTAGAAAATATTCATTAAACCTATCTTTTTTATTATTGTCCTTATATAGCTTCTGATTTTTATAATTAACTACAATTTTCAAATCATCAATAATACTATCATATAAAACTATCCAGTCTTTATTTTGCAGGTTAATTGTTAAAATCTTTTTTGATTTATCTAAGTTAAAATTAATATTTTTTGATATTATCATCTTAATATCACTTTGGCCTATTTTATAATTTTTTTTAAAAAAAATAGGTTTTTTTTCGTTAAAATTAAATTCAAAATCATTACTTTGATTTTTTTTTAGAACTCCTAAATATAAAATTTTTTTATTTTGTTTTGTAAGTTCACCTTTGATTAATCTTCTAAATTTCTTTTCATCTAATTTATAAAGATTACAATTCTTTATGGAATTCTCACAAAGATATTGATTATTTTCAATTGAATACATTATCGCAAATTTTTTAGATAATTTACTTGCTTGATTAAAATAATTATTTAAAGATATTGAAAAATTTGAATTATCTTCATTTTCAATTTTAGATATCATAGAAAGATTATAATTTATTGTTTTAAACAATTTTTTTACTTGATTTTCATCATACTTCAGGCCCTTTAGATTTAAATCTTTACTAAATTTATATGTATTAATTTTATTAATTTGTTTTATTGCAGTATTTGCGCCAGCTATTGCGTTATTTGAAATACCCCATTTAGCTCTAATTTGTTTTGCATCAATTTTTATAATTTTTGATTTCCAACCTTGGAATAAATATCTTCTAAAAGTACCTCCTGAACCATCATAGAAAATTGGGTGAAATTGTTTTTTATATGGGTCATAATAAAATTTTCTATTGTGAGGAATTAATGCATGTCCACTATCTGTTGCATTGATAATTGCATCATAAACATTAAGCTTCATTAAATGTTCGTGATCTCTATTTGCCAACATTTTATTATCAAGAGTTAACTGATTGTATTTTTTTTTATTATCAGCCATTTTCGATATATTTGTAAAATAAATTGAATTCAGGCGTGTTAAGCCTTCTTTTGATATATCTTTACTAATTTGTGATTTGATCCATTTAGTATTGATTTGTCTAATAAATGTAAGCTGCTTATTAAAAACAGTCTCTTTATTCTTTGAAGTTCCAATCACTAAATTTTCATTTGCTTCATATATTGGTGCATCTTTTAAAAGTGATCTTTCTATTAATTCTTTTGATGATTTTTCCTGAAAAATAAAACTTTCTTTCTTTCCGTTTAAATTGACTTTTATAAATGATGTTTTTGGAGCTATAAAACCCAGCTGAGTAAGTAAACTTGAGATTATAATTTCATTTTCACCTCTTCGAGTAATTGGAATAAATAGTTTAAATTTTGTTGCACCAAAAATGTTATCGTTTTTTAAGTGTACATCTAAACTTTGAAGAATATTTCCATTTTTAAAAACTATATGGTCATAATAATCTCCATTTTGTCTAATTTGTGCTTCAAAAAAACATTTTCTATTATCTTTATAATTAAGTACTAATGATGCTTTAAATCTTTTTTTATATTTATCGGGTATAAATTTTGAATTTTGTTTTGATTTTAATATCTTTAGTCCGTTTTTTGTCCATTTTTTATGATTATCAAACCTAATATCAATAAAAGTTATCTCATTGAAATTTGTATTAAATTGAATTTTGTTACAATTGTTTTTTGAATTAGTAATATTTGGGTAAAAAAAAGAAGATATAAATATAAAACAAATTAGAACTTTAATTTTATTAATCAAAGCTATAACGAATTTCATAGTTCAATATTGCATCTGAATTTTTAATTAATGTTTCAACTTCAGTTATTTTACTTTTATCTCTCTCTGAGATTTTATATTCATAAATTTCTTTATCCTTATCATAATTAAAATATATCAGATTAAAATTATTTAAATCTTTTAGTTCTTTTCTTAAGGTAATTTCAATAATATTAAGAGAATATCCTTCTTCAAAAGAAGGAACAAAAACATTTATATTTTTCTTTTTTTTGATTTTTGAATAAATTTCAGAAAAAATTATTACAAAAACAGTTGTGATTAGTAAAATAATTCCAAGTTTTAAATCTACACCTGATGCTATTCCAAGAGTGATAGTGCAAAAGAAAATTACTAATTCAAATGGGTTTTTTACAGGATTTCTAAACCTTACAATAGAAAGTGCTCCTATCATACCAAGAGACAATGATATATTTCCAGAAATTGCCTTGGTAATCACAAATGTTACTATCGGAAGCAAAATAAAGCTCAAGCTATGGTGATAAGTTTTGGCCCATAATTGATTGGCAAAAATTAATGCTTGTCTAATTACAATTCCTGAAAATAGTAAGAATAGTATTGGAAAGGCTAAGGAGTATAAAATTTCAATATTCATATTAATAACTATTAAACCAAAATTTTTTTAAATAAACAAATATCTTCCTCCTAAATTTATTTTTTTTTAGAAAATGATTGAATTCGCTCTCTCTAAACTTTCTTTTAACATCAATATTATTATTTAATTTAAATTGAGTAAAATTGTCTTTAAATGTAGTTTTGAATTCATCTGTTTTAGCCATTCGGCTACTTCCATCTGTGCCTATATTTTTTACTAATGAAAATTTAGGGTAAATAGTAATACCATTATGTGAAAAAATTGTTGCATGCCAAAAAACAGCCCATGTATTTAATAGTTTTTTTTTATTTCTAATCATTTGAGACCAATTATTTGTGCTAGATTCAATATCAAAATTATGGATCATTTTTTTAGAAAAAATTGAAATATATTTTTCTTCATTCAAGGAAATTTTATTCCATCTATTTTTCCAAGTTGCCCAACCCCAGCAATTCATTGACTTTAAAAAAATTATATCATCTTTATTATTTCTTAAAAAAGGATAACTCCACCCATTAATGTGCCATATTTTTTTTTGATCGCTATAATAATTTAAACAATTATTCATAAAAAAAAGAAATGAACCACTAACCACAAGATCATCTTCAACAACAATTATTTTGGAATTTTTTTTTAATACTTCGTTAACACTGGATATAATATTAAGCTTGTTCCCCATATTTTTTTTTCTAAAAAAATATGTTTTTGATTTAAAGCCCTTAAGTTTCTTTAAATAGGATCTAATTTTATTAATCTTTTTTATATCATCTGAATTTTTTGGACCGTCTGAAAAGATATAAATTTTTGAATTTTTTGCTAACTTATTACGTTTAAGAGATTTTAAAGATTTCGTTAAATGGTCGTACCTATTGTAACAAATAAACGCTATAGGTGCTAAATGTTTCATGACATTTATATTTTAAATTTATTTAGTTTTATTATCTTATTAAATCATTAAATGTTTTTCTTTAACTTTTAATGATTTATATTATAAGAAATTAGTATTCAAATGAAAAATCATAATATCTTAGTTACTGGTGGTTTTGGACTATTGGGTCAGTCCTTGATAGAATTGCTGAATAAAAAAAATTACAAAGTAATTATTTTAGATAAAAATAAGAAATTATCAAAAAAGATAAAAATAAATAAAAAAAAAAATAAAGTTATTATTGGTAATTTCTTAAATAAAAATCTTATAAAAAAAATAATTTTAAAAAATAAAATTAAAACTATTTTTCACCTTGGGGCTACTACTCAAGTAAATGAGGGATTACAATATCCAGAAAAAACATATTTTAATAATATCTTTGGAACTATAAATATTCTAGAAACTGTTAGAAAAGAAAATAAAAAAATATTATTTTTATATGCATCCTCAGACAAAGCTTATGGGGAGTGTAAAAATAAATACAGTGAGAATACAAATATGAGAGCAATTTTTCCTTACGATTTATCTAAAATGTCAAGTGATCAAATATGTCAATCATATTCGAAAATATATAATTTAAAAGTTGGGATTTTAAGATGTGGGAATTTATTTGGGCCTGGGGATTTTAATAAGAATAGAATAATACCAGATATAATGAGGTCTGTTATTTTTAAGAATAAGATAACTTTAAGATCAAATGGTAAGATGATTAGAGACTATTTGCATGTTAATGATGCCGCAAATGCATATCTTCTTTTGATGAAACATATGTTGAAAAATAAAAATTTTTTAAAGATTTATAATGTTGGGTCTAAAACTAATCTAAGTGTTATTGATTTAGTAAAAAAAATATTGAAGTTAATTAATAAAAAAAATTTTACGATCGAAATAAAAAATACTGCTAAAAATGAGCTAAAATTTCAAAAATTAAATTTTAATAAAATATCAAAAGAATTAAAATGGAAACAAAAAATTTCGTTTGAAACGGGCTTAAAAAATACTATTTCTTGGTACTATGAAAATAAAATGCTGATTAAAAATTTATAAATATGAAATGTGTAATATTAGCTGGGGGTTTGGGTACAAGATTGGCAGAAGAAACCACGACAAAGCCGAAGCCAATGGTAAAAATAGGTAATTACCCAATAATTTTACATATAATGAAAATTTACAGATCTTATGGCATCAAAGAATTTGTTATATGTACTGGTTATAAACATACTATTATTCTTAATTATTTCAAAAAATTTTTAATTAAAAAAAATAAAAATATATGTGAATATTATGATCATATTAACGATTTAAAGATTAGCTGTATTTACACTGGTAAAAAAACAAATACTGCTGGTCGCATACTTAAGATTAAAAGTTTTTTGAAAGGTGAGAAAAAATTTTTCTTGACGTACGGTGATGGGCTATCTGATATAAATATTAAATCAACTTTAAAAATTTTTGACGAAAAAAAATATTGTGCACTTGTGAGTGCTGTCAAACCGCCAGCAAGATATGGAGTTTTAATTTTTAAAAAGAATATTGTGACCAATTTTCAAGAAAAAATTGATAATAAAAATATTTGGATAAATGGAGGTTTTTTTATATTTACTACAGAAATTTTTAAATATATTAAAAATTATTCCTCATCATTAGAATATGAAATTATGCCAAAACTAATAAAAAAAAGAAAATTAATTTCATATAAACATAGTGGGTTTTGGGCTTGTATGGATACGCTAAGAGATAAAATTAATCTTAATTCAATTTGGAAATTAAAAAAACCGTATTGGAAAAATTGGAAGTAAATTTTTAGTATAGCTTACTAGCTATATGAATATTTTTATATCTTTTTCTATTAGTAGAATAAATATATTTTTTTTTTTTTAAAAAAAAATCAAAATAATTTGAAATCCTAAAGCAATTTTTTTCAAAAAAAGAAATCTTTTTTTTTAAAAAAAACAGTATTAATGATAAAATTGATATTGTAAAAAAAGGATAGTTACTTTTTTTAATTTTTTCATTAAATTTTTTTTTTATAAATTTTTTCTCTTCATAATTTTTTAAATTTTTTTTATCAAGGATATCAGATCCAATCATACCAAGTGACAACAAATCAAAAAAGTAATTTTTTTTTTTATTTTTTGGGATGTTAAAAAATGAAGAAAATAAAAATGCAGAAGGTAATCTTGAGTGCCAAAAATACCTTGATATTTTTTTTGATAAATAGAATCCATCTTTTTCTGAAGCTTTTAGAAAATCGTTATACTTGATATCAAAATTTTTTTTTTTTTTCATAATTAGTTTATAGGCAACACTTTTTGTACTCGTTCCAACCCAAAATAGTGGTTTCTCAATTCTTAAGTATTTTTTAATATATGAGCTTACAATCAATGCTGAATAGACATCTGGATTTGGTTCGTTAAAAAATTTATTGTTTTTTTTTAATTTTTTAATTCTTTCTATTAAATTTCTATTCACTAAGCCTGAAACATATAGACCAGGTAATTTAGAATAAGGCATTATTCCAAGTAATACTTTAAACAAATTTATTTTTGAATTAATAATCTTATATTTATTTGATTGCATATACCTTATCGCTGCAGGACCATAAATATTTTGCACTCCATTCCAATAATAATTGGCTCTATTCACTGAAATAGCTTCAATATTTTTATCAGAACATTTTTCTAAATAATCATCTATCGTAGAAAAAAAATTTTTACTTATTGCATCATCGTCTCCTAAAATAAATATCCATTTCCCTTTAGCTTTATTTAAAATCCATTCATAATGTTTGGACATGGAAAAATTTGATGGTGTGGAAAATATTCTTATTCTTTTATCATCAATTTTTCTAATTACTTTTAAACTATTATCTGATGATTTATTAAAGCTAATTAAAATTTCACAATCTTTATACTTATTTGTTAAAACACTTTTAACAGTATGTGTTAAATATTTTCCACCGTTTTTAGTTGGAATTATTGCTGAATATTTGATCATTAATGAATTATTTATTCTTAAAAACTAATATTTTTCCATTAAATATAATACAATCTACATTTTTATTTTGTAATGACTTAATTGCATCTCTTGGATAGCAAACAATTGGTTCTTCATGATTGTTAAAAGAGGTGTTCATAACGCATGCTTGTCCCGTAAAATTATAATATGATTGTAAAAAATTATAAAACCAGGGATTATCTTTTTTATATAAAATTTGTGGTCTTGCAGTTCTATCTACGTGACAAGCTGCAGGGTAGTTTTGCAAAAAATATTTTTTACATTTGTAGGTAACTGTCATAAATTTAGATAAATAATCCCATTTTTTTATTTTTGCAAAACTTCTAAAGGAAAACTTATCCATACACACAGGGGCAAAAGGCATAAATTCTGTACGATTTAATCTTTTATTAACTATATCATTTAATTTTTTTTTCTTTGCTGTAAAAATAATTGACCTGTTACATAATGCTCTTGGCCCAAACTCCATACTACCATTAAATATGCCAATAATTTGATTTTTAAGTAATTTATTTGTTATTATTTTATTTAATGACTCTTTATTTTCAAAAATCTTAAAACCAATTTTTTTATCTTTTTTTAGTTCTTTAATAATTTTATCATTATTTGTCTTTGGACCTAGATACATGTTGTCTATTATCAAATTATTTTTACTCAACTTATGAATTCCACCCAGGCAAAGCCCCATATCACTCATTGGAGGCGCAACATATAAATATCTATTTAAATTTATTTCTTTAATTTTTCTATTCAATTTTACATTTGCAAATATTCCACCTGCAAGCAAAAGATTTGAATTTTTCGGTATGTTTTTTTTTACATATTTAACTAAAATTTTTTCTAATAAATTTTGCACTGTAGCTGCTACATCTTTTGAAGGATATTTTTTTATATCTTTTGTAAATTGTGAAACATCCCAGTAATTTTTTCCTCTTAAAAAAAAAGGAATAAAATTTTGTTTTAAATTTCTAGCAAATATTTTTTTTCCGATAACTGAAAAAACTTTATTAAAGCTTATCTTTTTTTGAATTTTTCCATAAGAGGATAATCCTGTTATTTTTCCTTCATGTCTTTCTGCTTTATATCCAAGGCCAATAGTAACATTACCATACAAATACCCTAGGGAATTGAAAGTTGAATTTCTTGATACACACGTAATTTTTTTTTTATCAAACTTCCATATTGCACTTGATGTAAAGCCACCTTTTCCATCTGCTGTAATTATAAAACCTTTGCTTTTTTTTTGACATATTATTGCTGATCTTGCGTGCGCCTCATGGTGATCCATGAAAGAAATTTTATTCTTAGATACTTTATTTTTTTTTATCCACTTATTAAAATTGTCAATATATTTCTTATTAAATTTGATTTCTGCTTTAATTCTTTTCTCAAAGACCTGTTTGTCGTATTCGTTAAGTGTATTCTTTTCTTTTTCAAGGTCTTTTTGAATCTGTTTGGTTGGCAAAATTGATTCGTGACTACAATATACAAATTGATCGACTTTATTTAGACTAATTTTTCGTTTCTTTAGTAAAAAATCAATTGTTTTTAAAGGCATACCAGATGAATTTTTTATTCTCGTAAACCTTTCTTCAGATGCTGCGTACGTAATTTTTTTCTTAGTATCATGTAAAGACGCTGAAGACTCATTATGATTAGTAAGAGATAATATTATCATTAAATTTTTAAATTTTTAAATTTTTTTAAACATCTGACAATGTAATTCACATTTTCAAATGTCATATTTGTATGTAGAGGTAAAGTTACAATTTCTTTCCATATTTTATTTGTAACCGGCAAGTCCTTATTAAATTTTCTAAACAAAGGATGTTTACTTAATGGTAGGTAATGAACGCCTGTTGAAATTTTATTTTTATTCAAAAAATTCATTAGAGTGTCTCTATGCTTATGTCTTATCCCCATAAGCCAATATGAACTTTTATAAGTTTGGTAGGGTAAAAGAAGTTCCATTCCAATCTTTTTAATTTTATTTATATACAAATCTAATAACTTTTTTCTTTTTATGCTAAGTGACTTAAATCTTTTAAGTTGGCTTCTAACAATTGCTGCAGATAGATCGTTCATGTTATATTTGTATCCTAATATTGAAACTTCATAATACCAGCTGTAATCAATTATTTTATTTTTAAAAATGTTTTTATTTCTAGACCAGGTGTCTTTTTCAATTCCACACCATCTCATTGATTTTATTGTTCTTTCTAAGTATTTATGCTTTGTTACTATCATGCCTCCATCACCAGATGTTATTATTTTTTTTTCTTCAAATGAAAAACACCCTGCATCACCCCAAGTACCAAGTTGTTTATTTTTATAAACACCACCAAAACAATGTGCACAATCCTCTATTACTTTAATATTTTTGGATTTTGCAAATTTCATAATTTTGTCCATTTCGGCTGGATGGCCTCCATAATGAACTACCAATAAAGCAACCGTGTCTTTATCAATCTTTTTTTTAAGATCATTTAAACTCAGGCCTAATGTTTTAGTGTCAGAGTCTATTAAAACTGGTTTTAAATTATTAAGTAAAATAGCATTTGCTGATGATACAAATGTTAAATTATTTACCAAAACCTTTTTTCCTTTTTTAAAATTAAAAGCAGCTATAGCTAAATGAAGTGCAGCGGTACCTGAATTAGTTGCAAATGCATGTTTACTTTTAGTAAATTTTTTAAATTCATTCTCAAGCTTTACTACTTCTGACCCTTGCCCAATCCATTTTTTTTTAAATACTCTTTTAACATTATTCAAATCATTTTTATTTAAATCTGGACAAAAAAGTCTTATTTTATTCACTTACATTCCTATCTTTATTTGAGATATATTTTGGTTTAATTGGCCATTTTATATTTATTTTTTTATCATTATAATTAATAACACCCTCTGAATTTTTCTTATACTTAGAGTCTACTAAGTAAATTATAGTACATTTTTTTTTTTAAAGTAATATATCCATGAGCAAAGCCTTTGGGAATTAATACAGCAAATTTATTACTCTCTGAAATAATCTGGCCATAATATTTCATATAGGTTTTAGACTTTTTACGCAAATCAACTGCTACATCAAAAACTTCACCTTGAACACAAGTTATAATTTTTGTTTCTTCGTAAGGTTTTTTTTGATAATGCAAACCTCTAAGAATTCCAATCTTATTATTAACACAAATATTTGATTGAACTATTTTATTTTTAAAAAAAATTTTATTAAATTCATTCGAACAAAAAAATCTAAAAAAGTCTCCTCTACCATCTCTAAAAATTTTAGGCTTTATTAAGTATAAATTTTTAAAGTTTGTTTTTATAAATTTAAATTTATTGAAATTATTTACCATTAACTTTAGTTAGAATTTTTATATAAGTTTATTTGAATTAATAAATATTAACATCTTTTAATATATTCTCTAAACCAATAATATAAAAATGTGACAAAATATTGACCCTAGATTAATTAAAAATTGATTTTTTTTTATACTTTACCAGCAAATAGTATTTACTTTTTTGTATTTAATAATTTCTTAGAATTTTTGAATATTCTAAAAATAAATACAAAATTAAAATAAAGAAAAACTACATATATCATCTTAATGTCTATCAAAATTAATAGTATTAAAAATAAACTACCTGCATTAAATGTAATGATTAATGGAATTAGAATTTTATAAATCATTTTAAAAAAATTGAGTTTAAAATATTCAAAAAAAAGAAAATTTATTCTGTCTTTTTTAATAAGATTATTTTTAACTTCAGAAATATTGGAAACAATACTGTGAAGATAAATATAAAAAGAAAATAAAAAATGACTTATAAAAAAAAAAATCCAAGAATAAAACTCATCAAATAAAATTCCAAAAGTTAGATAAATAATTGAAATTTTAATTATATCTGAAAGGTGATCAAAATCGAACTTAGTATCATTACTTTTTTTTAATATTCTTGCTACTTGTCCGTCACAAAAATCCAGTAAAATACTAAAAATAAATGTTAATGAAAATAGAATTAAGTTACCCCGAAGTAGAAATGAACAGCTTATTATTATTAATATAAATGATAGAACAGTTATTAAATTTGGTGAAATTTTGTAGGTTGCAAATAATTTTGAAATTGGAAAACAAATTGATGACATCACCCATATTACTAAATTAGTATTGCACGCAGGTGTAAATATTAAATTCTTTATATTTTTATTTTCTTTCATATTAAGCTTTTAACTAGGTTTCTTTTCTACTAAATTTCCATTTATTAATTCCACCAAATGATCAAAATTTTTCATATTCTTATACTTGTGGGTAACCATTATAACTGTTGATGTTTTTTTTATATCATCAATTATATTTAAAAATAATTTTTCATTTGTTTCATCTAAAGAGCTAGTTGGCTCATCAAAAAATATCAAATCTGGTTCAAAATATAAGGCTCTAGCGATACCAATTCTTTGTTTTTGGCCAATTGATATATTGGAACCATGATTGGCAACTTTATAATTTTTCTTTTCTTTATATTCATTTATAAAATCTGATAAATTTACTTTATTAATTACATCATCAATTTTTTTATCATCTATTAAATCTTCACTTATGCCAAAAGCAATATTTCTTCTGATAGTATCATTTAAAAGAAAGCACTCTTGAGAAACATAG
>MDTG01036705.1_pt1 | contig 11148 bp, 9 predicted proteins | sample 811421 | NCBI WGS metagenome assembly MDTG01 (sample SAMN05326645, study PRJNA326480) | marine metagenome | isolation source: seawater | place: Pacific Ocean: South East | collected 2011
CGGCGGCGATACAGGCAAAAGGGTTGGCACCTGAACTTGATGCCAGCCGCACCGTGGAGGTCGAGGCGTTCTGTTCATGGTCTGCATGTAAAGTAAAAATGCGGTCCATTGCGCGACTAAGGATTGGATTGACCTCATATTCTTCTGCCGGTACTGCGAAGCACATTCGCAAAAAGTTAGATGCAAAATCCAGATCGTTTCGTGGGTATACAAATGGTTGACCTACAGTATATTTGTAGGCATGCGCGGCAATTGTTGGCATCTTCGCAATCAAACGAATTGAAGCGACTTCGCGTTGCCATGGATCAGTTATGTCTATACTGTCGTGATAAAAGGCAGACATCGCTCCAACTACACCCGTCATAATGGCCATCGGATGTGCGTCGCGGCGGAAACCACGAAACAGATACATCATCTGTTCATGAATCATCGTGTGGTGTGTCACACGGCTTTCAAAATCTTCCAATTCGGCTGGTGATGGAAGTTCCTTATAAAGTAGAAGATAACAAACTTCCAGGTAATGCGATTTTGCAGCAAGTTGGTCTATTGGGTAGCCGCGGTGTAGAAGTTCACCTGCGGCACCATCGATGAATGTGATTTCACTGTCACAACTAGCCGTTGAGGTGAAGCCAGGGTCGTAGGTAAAGACGCCAGCCTCGGCATAAAGTTTCCGAATATCAATTACATCTGGGCCTGCGCTGGGCGAATGGATAGGCAGAATGTACTCTTTGCCATCAAGGCTTAACTTTGCGACTTTTTTTTCGTCAGCCATAACTTCCTCTTTTTAAACTTGTGATCTGGCCATCTATACACATAAGCAGCCTTCGGTGGGACCTCTCAAAAGCCTTATGCGCGCTCACTTTTCAACATGCCATACTTTATGTTCTACGTCTTTGAGCCGCGCAATGGTTTCTTTTTTTCCTAAAACCACCATCATATCAAACACACTGGGCGTTGAAGTTTTTCCAGCAATAACAGCCCTGAGTGGACCAGCCAATTTTCCGAAGCTTGTGTTAAATGTGTCCGTTACAATCTTGCAAATTACTTCTAAATCCTCTCGACCCCACCTAGCATTTTGCAGCTGCGGCGTCAATGTTTTGATCATTTGTAGTGCATCCTCAGTAAGTAAACTGGCAGCTTTTTCATCAGGATGAATTGGGCGTTCTATCAGGCAAAAATGTGATTTTTCAAGCAGTTCAATGTATGTCTTCGCATGCTCTTTTATACAGTAAAGGGCTGGCCCAACTTTACTTTTTAGCTCTTCCTCTGGTAGGTCTTTTCCGATTACTTTGCAATACTCAGACAGGCCATGCAGCAGTGCAGCATCACTTGTTTTTGCAATGTGTTGACCACAAAGGTTTTTGAGTTTTTTAAAGTCTAGTCGAGCGGGTGACCTACCAATACCACTAAGATCGAACCAGTCTTTTGCCATCTTATCTGTAAAAAACTCGGCATTGCCATGGCTCCATCCGAGCCGTGACAGGTAATTGCGCATCCCAGAAGCGGGATATCCCATTTGTTGGTAATCCTCTAAACTAGTGGCTCCCGTGCGCTTCGACAGTTTCTTACCATCTTCACCAAAAATAAGTGGGACATGAGCATAGGTAGGCAACGGCCACTCCATTGCATAATATATTAACATTTGGCGGGCAGCGTTGTTAAGGTGATCATCCCCGCGAATAATGTGAGTGACACCCATATCGTGATCGTCCACCACCACAGCAAGCATGTAGACTGGTGTTCCATCGGCACGTAAAAGAACCATATCGTCTATTTGATCGTTTCGGATGGTTATATCGCCTTGTACTTTGTCTTTTATGATTGTTTTACCATTTTGAGGTGCTTTGATCCTAATAACAAACGGTCGATCTGGATGATTTGAAGCTGTAGTGTGCCGCCAAGGGCTTCGAAATAGGGTTGAGCGGCCCTCCTTACGTGCATTGTCTCGAAAAGTCTCAATCTCCTCTTGGGAGGAAAAACATTTATAAGCCTTTCCTTGAGTTAGCAAATGATGCGCGATCTCTACATGGCGCGCGGCTTGATCTGCCTGAAATACAGGGTCCCCATCGAAATGCAGTCCAAGCCATTCCATACCTCGAAAAATTGCTCGCATCGCTTCACTATTTGAGCGTTCCTTGTCAGTATCTTCCACTCGCAGTAAAAATTTGCCACCACGTCCTCTGGCATAAAGCCAATTGAACAGAGCAGTGCGGGCAGTTCCGATATGCATATACCCGGTCGGAGAAGGGGCAATGCGCGTCACGATCTCGCTCATCGGCGAACAACCTTTCTTTAAAGATTTAGAATTAATATGAACGTTGTCTAACTGGCTGGAACTGCAAGAACAAGCAAAGTTGGAAATAGGGCAAGAATTTAATCATACAATTTTTAAGCAACATCGCGTATAATTTTATAGGTTAACCATGTTAATAAGGTTTATCTGTTAACTCTAGCTGGCTCTCTGAGAGGGGTCGTTGCGCCTATTTTAGAAATGTCTGATGCCCTAGTTAAGCTTGCCCAGAAGCGATTGAATTTACGGAAAATTTATAAACTGTATATCGATAAAGAAATGTATGATCTAGATCAACTTTTTTATTCCTGCGGTGATTCTAGAAATACTTGCAAACATGACATACGCTAGAACTCTGAAACTGATAAAAATAATAATTTAACTTCAGTTGGAGTTGCCTGGCTCTAGATTATTCATTTTAAAACTGTATCGCAAACTCTTTAAAGTGAATCAGTAAGTCCGGATCAACCCCACGAGACGGCCCTGTACCTTTACCTTATCTTGAGGTAAGATACGGGTTTCGTAGGCAGGGTTTGCTGCTTCCAGGGCAATTGCATCGCCGCGGTGAAAAAAACGTTTCAGAGTTGCTTCATGATCTTCCACCAGCGCAACGACAATGTCGCCGTTGGTAGCGGTATTTTCTTCGCGGATTACGACCACATCGCCATCGTTTATCCCAGCTTCAATCATGGAGTCACCCTTCACCTCAAGTGCATAATGACTACCGCCGCCTCTCAACATTTGACCAGGCACCGCTACATTGTGAGAGACTTGAGAAATAGCCTCGACTGGTACGCCTGCCGCGATTCTTCCCATAACTGGAAGGTCCATTGCATGCATTGTTTCGATGGGCGTTATGCTTGCCGGGTGGCTGTCTGGCTTTCCACCTGAGATCACTTGTGGCTTGAAGGTTGAAGCTTCACCGCCCATGCTTTCCGGTAGTTTGACAATTTCGATAGCTCTAGCGCGATGTGGAAGACGGCGAATGAAACCACGTTCTTCCAAAGCTGTGATTAAACGGTGGATTCCAGATTTTGAGCGTAAGTCCAGCGCTTCTTTCATTTCGTCGAAAGATGGTGGAACCCCATCACGTTGAAGACGCGCATTAATTAATCCTAGTAGATCTAATTGCTTACGGGTTAGCATAGCTGAGCTCCTCAAAACTAATTTTTATTTGTTCTATAGGTGTTCTTGTTTTGTGTCAACTTTTTTGAAGTGGATAATCAAAGCAGGATATAAGTTATCTTGTCTCCTTTTGCAGCTGGCGGCGCACCTGGTTCCCGTATCGCTAACGCATTTGAGGCCGCTAGTATCGTAAGTAAAGAGCTGTCTTGTTTTTCGGCCACATAGATCCCTTCTGGCGATACAATGGCACGGCAGTAGTGTTTACGTTCGCTGTTACCTGGCAGATCATTTAGTAAAACAGTTTCAAATGTCTTTGGCAGAACTGTCTTTAGGCCGAGCATTGATTTGATCATTGGAATAAGAAAAACATGACCGCATACTAGAGCTGAAACTGGATTCCCTGGAAGACCGACAATTGGTGTATTTCCAAGACGTCCAGCCATTAGTGGTTTCCCAGGGCGCATGGATACTTTGTAAAAACTCTGCCTTAAACTTTTTTCAACGGCGGCTTTATAGACAAGGTCGTGGTCTCCTACTGAAGCACCACCAATAGTGACAATCAAATCGGCTCCATCAGCCAATTCAAATGCAGCTTTGAGTGATGTAATATTATCGCGGGCGATTGGCAAAAGCCGCGCGATAGATCCATTTTTTTCAAGCAGGGCAGCCAATCCATAGGTGTTAGATGCCATTATTTGAGTCTCACTTGGAATGTCTCCGGGAGCCACTAGTTCATCTCCAGTGGATATCAGCGCAACTACGGGACGCTTAACGACTTCAACACAAGCACTATTCATTGAAGCCAAAAGAGCTACGTCCGCGGGCTTAAGTTCCTTGCCTGAGTAAACTTTGTAGCCTGCGTGAAAATCACCACCTGCGGGTCTTATATAATTTGATCTATCCAGATTTTTAGCGATAATGATCTGATGCCCTGATCTAACTACGTCTTCCTGAATAACAATTCGTTTTGCACCACTGGGTAGTGGGGCGCCGGTAAATATACGGACCGCATCACCTGTTCTCAAAGCACCTTTGAATTGATGACCCGCAGCCGCCTCGCCGATTACAGAAAAACACTTGCCAGAAGTGACTTCGGAAACTGCTATGGCGTACCCATCCATTGCCGAGGTCGCAAAAGGTGGCTGATCTCTTGTGGCGACAACGTCTTTTGCCAAAACGCGCATGTTTGATTTTCGAAGTGGTACAGTTTCTGATTTCATAGGCTTCGCTAATTCAAGGAGATTCGATAGAGCCTCTTCGACAGAAATCATAATGACTGATAACGGCCAGATTTTCCGCCGTCTTTCAATAAAACTCGCAAGCCGCCGATTTCCATAGATTTATCTACCGCCTTGACCATATCATAGATGGTAAGCGCAGTGACACTAACAGCGGTTAGCGCTTCCATCTCCACACCCGTCTGCCCTGTTGTCTTCATGATTGCTTCAATAATAATTCCAGGTAATTCTTCGTCTGTTTTGAATTCAATGGATACATTACTTATAGCTAATGGGTGACATAACGGGATAAGCTCAGCGGTTTTTTTGGCACCCATAATGCCAGCAATACGCGCCACACCTAAAACATCACCCTTCTCGCTTCCGCCGAGGGCAATCATCTGGAAAGTTTTCTGCTTCATTCTGATCCAAGCGCTGGCTATTGCAACTCTATCTGTGTGCTTTTTTTGCGTTATATCTACCATGTGGGCAGCACCCTTCTCGTCAAAATGAGTGAGATCTGACATCAGATTTCTCCAGTAACTGGATCGCTGAGAATATGCTGGGTTGCATATCGCAAATTCGCCTGTCGCATAAGGCTTTCGCCAATGAGAAAACACCGTACTCCGCAGGCAGCCATGTCTTCTAAATCCGCCCGTGTGTAAAAGCCAGATTCTGATACGATCAAGCTGCCCTCTGGCACCCAGGGGCTTAGCTCTTTTGTTGTTTGCAGAGCTGTATCGAAGGTTTTTAGATTCCGATTATTGATCCCAATCATTGGTGATTTCATTTGACAGGCACGCTTTAACTCAACTTTGTCATGCACTTCGATCAAAACGTCCATACCCCATGACATTGCTGCGTCTTCAATCTCTGCAGCCTGGCTATCTGAAAGTGAAGCCATTATGATCAGGATACAATCGGCACCCAATGCCCGAGCTTCAGTTACTTGATAGGTGTCAAATATGAAATCCTTGCGTAAGGCAGGGAGGCTTGTGGCTGTTCGTGCTTTGGTAAGAAAGCTTTTTGCACTTTGGAAACTTGGAGTGTCAGTCAAGACTGATAAACATGCAGCACCTCCCGCTTCATACTCTGTCGCAAGAAACACTGGGTCAAAGTCTTCTCTTATTAACCCTTTTGAGGGAGAAGCTTTTTTGATTTCTCCAATCAGCCCATAACCTTTTTTAGATGCCTTAAGTAGGTTTTTATAAAACCCCCTTGGTGGGCTTACGGCCTTTGCCTCTTGCTCTATGCAACTAAGTGGTTTCTGTTCTTTATCTGCAGCGATTTCTTCAAGCTTATAGGCTTTGATTTTGTCGAGAATGGTATCGCTCATGCCAACTCCGATGTAAACTTTACGAGAGATGCTAACTTTTCTCTTGCTGCACCGCTATCGATACTCTCGCGGGCTATATCAACAGCCTCAGCTTTACTTTCGGTCCGACCCTCTACAATAAGAGCAGCCGCAGAGTTTAGTAATACTGAATCGCGGTAAGCGGATTTTTCTCCGGCTAGAAGTGCACTTAAAGCTTGGGCGTTCTCCTCCGGAGTTCCACCCAAAATACTTTCGAATGAATGAATTGAGAGGCCAAAGTCCTCTGGGTGAATTTCTGTTTCGGTAATTTTACCATCCTCTGCCAGCATTACGACCCAACTAATACCCGAGATCGAAAGCTCATCAGTTCCATCGCCTCCATGAACAAGCCATGCCTTTTCGGATCCAAGCTCGAGAAGTGTCTCGGCCATTGGCCGAATAAGGTTTTTGCTATAAGCTCCCGTCAATTGTCGTTTTACGCCAGCTGGGTTTGTGAGAGGGCCGAGTATGTTAAAGATAGTCCGTGATCCAAGTTCTGCCCGTACTGGCCCTACATGGGCCATAGCGGGGTGGTGCATTGGTGCCATCATGAAACATATACCTGTTTGTTTGAGCACTTTTTCAACTTGATCTGCTTTTAACATTGTTGCAACGCCGAGTTGACCCAAAGCATCAGCCGCACCGGATCTGGATGACAGATTCCGATTACCATGTTTTGCGACTGTGACGCCGGCGCCGGCCAAAACAACCGCTGAGGCCGTAGAAATGTTCAATGTGCCCTTTCCATCACCTCCTGTTCCAACTATGTCCATTGCTTTCGGTGGGGCGTTAACTTTATTACACTTGGAGCGCATGACAGAGGCAGCTGCTGCATATTCATCAACAGTCTCGCCTCTGGTGCGTAAAGCCATAAGAAAGCCACCAACCTGAGACGGGGTAGCGTCACCTTGAAATAGTATTTGGAAGGCGATTTCAGCTTCTTTTCGGCTGAGCGTTGTATCTGCTGCCTTTGAAATCAACGGTTTGAGAGCTTCACTCATGGTTTTGCCTAAGAGTTTTCCTGTTGTTTGTAAGCTTTACTATTAAAGAAATCGGATTATCAATACCGACAACGTGGCGTGTGAAAATTACCTTATTTGTAATAGCTTTAAAGTGTTTTTTAAAAGCTGTGTAGTTCGGTGCGATTAACATGGCATAAACTACTGAAAACTTGCGTGAACGGCTTCCAGAGCTTGCTCATTCAACGTGACGCCCGCCGCCTTCTGAATTTCTTCCAGATAGATTTGAAAAAGATCAGAGGCGAGATTTCGACTTAATTGATCTGCAAATTGTTGCTGAATAGCTACAGAATCTGGCGTGGTTATGTCGCCGTCAGCTATTGAGACTAATTTAAGGATGAACACACCATTTTCACCGGCGACCTGAGTTAAATCACCTTCTTTCATTTCAAATGAACGTGATATAATCATTGAAGGTATTGTGTCGATAGAGCTATCACGCTTGAGCGATTTCAGTTCCTTATATTTACTGCCAAAGGTTGCCAGCTTGGTTCCGTCCTCTACTTCCGAAATTATTTCCTCACCAAGAGAAACGAGGGCTTTGCTTATCGCATTAATACGCCATGAGTTTATCACATCCTCTTTTACAACACTAAAGTCTTGTAAGCGTTCAGGCAGAATTTCGTCCAAGCGCATTGCCAATATACCGCCGTCCATAAGTCCGATGACTTCCGGAAAATCCCCTTCTTTAAGCTTTTGTGCCGCAGATTGAAATGCGCTGTAGGCAGATACTTTGCTTTCAACTCCTTCGTAGTAGATTATGTTTTCAAGCGCCATACCGCTTTCAGAGACAAGCTCTTCCAAAGTAGCGCCAGCTGCAAGTAGGTCGTTGATGCGCGATTGCTCGGTATCGATTAGTAGTCGCGCTTGCTCAAGGTTAAATTCACGTTTAAGTTCCTCTAAGACTTCTTCAAATCCAGTTACCTTCGCGCTCAAGATGCCATTAACTCGAAAAATAGCAGCTCCTAATTCACTTTCGAGTGGCTTACTTGTAGCACCTGCAGGAAGCGCAAATACTGCTTCTCCCAATTCTCCAAGCTCCTTAATCGTGACATCCCCAAGATTAGTATCCGAAATATTCAAACCGCGTTCGTTGACCAGCCCTTCGAAATCAATCTCGCCAATTTCAATCCTACGCGCGGCTGCTCGAGCATCTTCCACATCAATAAAATTTAGACGCTCAACAACTCTACGCTCTGGTAGATTGTAAGTATCGAAATTTTTCTCATAGAGGCTGCGAAGGTCATCCTCTGAGACTTGTATCTCATCTGTTATCATTTCCGGGGTCAGTATTACATAGGTGATTGCTTTACTTTCTGGAAGAGAAAATAGTTTTTTGTTTTCTTCATAAAATGAGGACTGTTCTTCTTCAGTAGGCGCTGGAATTGAGCTTGGAAGGTCACTTTCATCAATTTCAAGTAGAATTATTTCACGTTCCTCAGTTCGGTATTCTATTGCTTTTTCTGAGAAAATGGAGGGCATCCTTATGCCTTCAATGATTGCTTTATTTATTATCTGATTCGCAGCTTCACCTCGCAATTGCTCTTCGAATTCCACTTCGGTCATTCCAGCGTTTTCAAGCGTAAAGCCATAGGAGGTTCGATCAAACGAACCATCAAGCGCTTGGAACGCGGGAAAGTCCATTAATTCGTCCCGCACGGTTGTATCTCCAACGGAGATATTCAGCAATCTCGCTTCATTTTCCAGGGTTTTTTCTACGATTATGCGGCTTAAGGCCTGTTGATGAACTCCGAACATTTTCGCTTGTTGGAAAGTTAGTTGGGCCCCGACGTTAGTGGAAGCCACATTTATTTCTCTCTGAAGTGCCCGTACATATTGGCTTACAGGGATTTCTATATCACCGACTTTCCCGATGTTGTTGACACGCCCACTAAGACCTGTTGCGCCAAAACCGGCCAGTCCCATAATCAGTAGACCAAGCAAGATCCAGACAAATGTTTTGGACAAAGAGTTAGACGAACGTGCCATATAAGCCCCTGACAATTTATAATTCTATTTGTCTCTACTGGTCTGTGTAGAGCTAGGCAAGCTTCAAGCTGAATTTATGAAGCCTTTGCAGGAGAATTTCAATCTTCTTGCACCCAATATTTGCAAATGCGATCCTTAACTGCCGTTGTGGTGCGCTCATATCAGCTGGCGCAAACATTGTACCAGGCAGGCAGAGAATAGCGGCTTCCTTTACCAGAGCTTTTGCAATTGCATCCGATGGCTGACTGAAGGGATGTTCAACGTAGGCAAAATAGGCGCCTTTACCCAAAATTTTCCAGCCCATATCTTTTAAAATAGTGAAATGCTCTTCTAGACAGTAGCCCCGCTTTAAGAATTCTTGTCGCTGCTCATTTAACCAGCCAGACAGGTTTTCTAGACCCCAGTAGGCGGCATACTGACCGACCTGAGATGGACAAATTGTAACGGTATCTAAGAATTTTTCAATTTCCAGAAGAAGAGAGGGCGATGTAATAATAGCACCTACACGATGACCCATCAGACGGTAACTCTTCGAAAATGAGAATAGTTGGATCAAACTATCTTCAGCGTCATCGCGGGTACAAAGGCTATGCGGCCTGGTAGGGTTTGAGTGAAAGTCCTTATAGGTCTCATCAAGGATTAGTTTGATTCCATAACGCACAGAAATATCCAAAAAAGCATTCAATAACGCATCGGGATATTCTATGCCGGCTGGATTATTTGGTGAAACGAGGCAGATCGCTTTAGTTTTGCGATTTATCAACTTTATTGCATCATCAGCACTTGGCAACATGTTTTCACCACATTCAATAGATCGAGCGGTTATTCCCATCATATCCAGCCACATTTTCTGATTGAAATACCATGGTGCCGCGATGATTATTTCGTCATTTTCTTTTGCCAGGGAGCTTACGGCGGCGCAGAAAGCTTCATTACACCCAGACGTAATGGCGATGTTTTCTATTGTTTTTGTACTCCCATAAGAAGTGGACCAGTGAGATGCTAGAGAGTGCCTTAAACGAGGCATTCCAAGAATTGCACCGTAAATATGAGCCTCGGTTTCATTGACTACAAATTCAGCCATTGCTTCGCGCAACTCACGTGGAGGAGGCTCCGAAGGAGCCGCTTGTGAAACATCTATAAGTGGAAATTCGTCTGAGAAAACAAATTCTGTCATCCAACTTTGTGCGGCTTTTATAGGTGCAGGAGCTGAGAGTGCTGTGATGCCGGTCATAGGTTCTCCCCTTAAACTTGTCCCTGTTTAGTCTGAGCCGCGAAATGGTTCTACATATTGAAGAGCCATATCCCATGGGAAGAATATCCATGTATCTTGGCTAACTTCAGTAATGAACGTATCCACCTGAGAACGCCCAAGCGGTTTTGCATAAACCGTAGCGACATGCGCTTTTGGCATTAAGGCGCGTACGGACTCAAGCGTTTTACCTGTATCTACCAGATCATCAATGACTAATATGCCGGTCCCGTCCCTTACAACTTTACTATCTGGTGTTTTAATTATTTTTGGCTCCGCCTGTGATTTTTGATCGTATGACTTTACACTAATGGTGTCCACAATGCGAATATCGAGCTCTCGCGCAATGATCATTGCTGGCGCCATTCCGCCTCTGGTTATTGCAACAACAGCACTCCAGGCACCACCATTAGGCCCGTTGCCATCCAAACGCCAGGCCAACGCGCGGGCATCACGATGAAGCTGATCCCAGCTTACATGAAAACCTTTCTCATGGGGCAGGCGTGTGCTCATTCCTTTTTCCTTCCCGTTACAACATCAATGTCAGGCGCATCTACCGCTTTCATACCGACTACGTGATAGCCTGCATCGACATGTAGCACTTCTCCCGTGACGCCGGAACCCAAGTCAGAAAGTAAGTAAAGTGCCGATTTTCCCACATCATCAATGTTTACATTGCGTCGGAGTGGAGAATTAAGTTCGTTCCACTTTAAAATATACCTAAAATCACCAATTCCCGAAGCGGCAAGCGTCTTTATAGGCCCCGCAGATATTGCATTCACTCTTATTTTATATCTACCCAAATCTTCGGCTAGGTACATTACTGACGCTTCAAGTGCAGCTTTAGCGATGCCCATAACATTGTAATGTGGCATGACTTGTTCAGCGCCGTAGTATGAAAG
>MDTG01411920.1_pt1 | contig 11148 bp, 10 predicted proteins | sample 811421 | NCBI WGS metagenome assembly MDTG01 (sample SAMN05326645, study PRJNA326480) | marine metagenome | isolation source: seawater | place: Pacific Ocean: South East | collected 2011
AACTTTTGTTCATTCCAAAATTTTCTTCCAATGTTTACTAGGGTTCCAACAATTATTCTTACTTGATTGTATAAAAAGGATTTGGCTGAAATCTCAATTTGTATTTTTTCATCTTTTCTTTTGATTATTATATTGTCAATAGTTCTAACTGAATTTCTGGCTTGACAGTCTTTTGACCTAAATGAGTTAAAGTCATGATTTCCCACTAGATGACGTGAAGAATTCATCATTAAAGTTTCGTCTAAAAAATAAGGAACATGATAAAATCTATTATGACCTAGTGGAGAAAAAGTTTTTCTATTTAATATTTTGTAAAGATACGTTCTTTTTTTTGCTGAAAATCTTGAATGAAAACTTGGTTGCACTTCCTCAGAAGTTAAAATAGATATCTTGTTTTTTGATTTGTGAAGTAAAGAGTTTAAAGCTAGATATATTTTTTTTGGATTGATTAAATAATTGGTATCAAAATGAGCTACCTGTCCGATAGCATGAACGCCAGAATCCGTTCTTCCTGCGACATAAAGATCTGTTTCTTCTTTAAAAAGTTTTTTTAAACAATTTTCAATTTCTTCTTGAATAGATCTACCGTTAGTTTGTTTTTGCCATCCAACATAATCAGTTCCTTCATATTCAATTGTAATTTTTACTCTCAAAGTTTTATCCTAATAAAAGATTATTAGTCTCATAACCATTTACAAATTCTTCACATGTCATTATTTTTTTTCCCTCAGGTTGAAGTTTTTTTATTTTTAAAAAATTATCTTTACACTTCACACACAGGCTAGGTGTGCATTCACCGATTTTCAAACTTTTAAAGGTTTTATGATTTTCAAAAACCTCAGTTTCAAAGATTTTGATTCTATAATTTTTTGTTAGAACATTTGACCATGCGCCTGGAAAAGGATTATATGCTCTTATAAATCTATTAATATTAATCGCATAGTTTTTCCAATTTATTTTTGCATCTTCTTTAGATATTTTTTTTGCGTATGTTGCAAATTCATTATTTTGGTGTTTTAAGGTGAATCTCTCAAAAAAAATATCTGTAATCAATTGGGTTAAGGTTTCATGACCACTCAATGACATTTTATTTTCAATGCTAGCAGCAGTGTCATTCATTAAGATTGGAATTTTTTTTGTTTTGATAATTGGACCAGCATCCAATTTTTCGGTCATTTTAATTATAGACAGTCCTGTTTCTAAATCTCCATTTAGAATTGAGCTTTGTATTGGAGATGCCCCTCGCCATCTTGGTAGTAAAGACGTATGAACATTTAAACACATATATTTTGGAATCATCAGTAGCTTACTTGAAATCTTTTGACCGTATGCAACAACTACAAAAAAATCTACTTTAATTTTTTCTATACTCTCTATAAAAACTTTGTCATTAACATTTTTAGGAAAAAAAACTACATGATTATTTTGTTTTGCCCATTTATATACTGGAGAGAAATTAATCTTTTTTCCTCTTCCTGACGGTTTAGGTAATTGAGTAACTACATATTCGATTTTGAAATTATTTTTGTGGAGCTTTTTTAAAAAACCTAACGAAAATTCTGGTGTTCCAAAAAAACCAATACTAATCTTTTTAAAGCTAGTTGCCATTTTGTGATAATTTATTTTTTTTACAAAATTTCAATACTTTATCAAGAGCCATCTTTTTTTTTAAGCCTGACAAATAATCAATAAATAAAACCCCATTTAAATGGTCAACTTCATGCTGTATACAAATAGACAGAAGTCCCTGTGCAATAGATCTTTGCTTATTGCCATTTTCATCAAACCATTCATATTCTATTTCCATGAATCTCTCAACGTCAGCATAATAACTTGGAATAGATAAACAACCTTCTTGATTTATAAATTTTTCTTCAGATTTATTCACTATTTTTGGATTAATTAAAGTTAAAGGGTTAGATTTATTGTCTTCTTTCAAATCAATCACGATTATTCTTTCAAAAATCCCAACTTGTGGGGCAGCTAAACCAATGCCATTTTCAGAATCATAGAGTGTGTCATATAGATCATTAATTTTCTTTTTTAACTCCTTATCATATTTAACTACATGAAGAGATTTGTTTTTTAATCTGGAGTCAGGTATTGTGATTATTTTAAGGACACTCATTATTTAAAATTATAGAAAAAATTAAACTTTTTCAATGTTTGAAATTTTTGAAATACTAATAGTTATTGTTGTAGTAAGTCTTATTTTATCTGCATATATTTTTTTTAAAGGTTCAGGAAATACCGAAAGAATAAAAGTTTTGTTGGAAAGACAAGATAATTTACAAAAAAACATTATAGACATAATAGAAAATAATATAAATAAAATTGATTTAAAGTTTGAAAAATCAAGCAATGAGCATTCAGATAATCTTAATGTCATAAGAGAAAAAATAAGTATAATTGATAAGGCACAAGAAAATATATCTGGACTATCGGAAAATGTTTTAAATCTTAAAAATATTCTTTCAAATACATCAAAAAGAGGAAGATTTGGAGAAATATTGTTAGAAAATCTCATAAAAGATCAATTGCCAAGTTCCAATTTTGAATTTCAAAAAACATTATCAAATAAAACAAGAGTTGACTGTATCTTGAAATCCACTGGTCCACTCGGAAAGCTTTGTATTGACGCAAAATTTCCAAAAGAGGGCTATGAAAAAGTAATGAATTCAAAAACAAAAAACGAAAAGATAAGTAATCTAAAAGTTTTTAAGTCAGATATTTTAAAACATATTGACGATGTGAGTACTAAATATATTATTCCAGGAGAAACCTCAGAAATGGCTCTTATCTTTATACCAAGTGAGTCAATTTATTTAGAAATCTTTAGATATTTTCCTGAGATTTCAGAAGTTTTTTTCTCAAAAAAAACCTTCCTCATTTCACCAACAACATTGTGGGTAATATTAAGTTCAATTGAAAGTGTTTTAAGAGATCATAAGATCAAAGAAAATGCTCATATTATTCAAAATCAATTACTTCACCTATCTGAAGAAATGCAAAGATTAGAAATAAGAGTAAAAAAATTAGATAGTCATTTTAATAATGCGCAATCTGATTTAAATGATATTCTAATAACTACAAAAAAAATTAATCAAAAAAATAAAAATCTTTTAAAAGTAGATTTGGACGATTAAACCTTAAATTTTTTTTCTTGATTTAAATGATTCTAGTAATGTTCCATTGTCCATAAAATCTAATTCACTGCCCATCGGTAATCCTTGTGCCAGCCTTGTTATTAAAATACCTTTATTTTTAAAAATATCCGCAATATATTGCGCTGTAAGTTGTCCCTCAACAGTTGAGTTTGTTGCTAAAATAATTTCTTTAGTTTCTCCTTTTTTTACTTTTTTAACTAATTGTGAAATATTTAATTCGTCAGGACCTACACCATCAATAGCAGAAAGCACACCACCCAAAACATGATATTTTCCATCATGTAAATTACATTTTTCAATTGCCCAAAGGTCTGATACTTCTTCAACTATACAAATTTTATCAGTAACTCTAAATTCATCTTCACAAATGTGACAAGGTGTTTTTATATCAATATTTCGGCAGATTTCACAATCAACTAGTTCAATATTTACCTTATTGAGTAAATTAATTGCATCTTTAAGAAAATGTTGTCTGTTCTTTAATAAAAAAAGTATAACTCTTCTCGCTGATCTCGGTCCTAGTCCAGGAAGTTTGGAAAAAAGGCTTATTAAATCATCTAATGATGACATATTTACCTAATAATCAAAATGGTAGCTTCATACCTGGTGGTAAATTTAATCCTCCAGATAGGTTTCCTAACTCATTACTCATCTTTTCTGAAATTTTTTTTGTAGCATCATTAATCGCTGCAACCAATAGATCTTCGAGAACATCAGTTTCCTCTTTAATTAATAACGATTGATCAATAAATACTTTCTTTGCGTTATGTTTACCATTTAAAGTAACTTTAACTAATCCACCACCTGCAGTTCCCTCGACGGTTTCTTGCTCAATTTTTTTTTGAAGATCATTCATCCTCTCTTGCATTTCTTTTGCTTGCTTCATAATCTGAGAAATATTATTCATTTTACACCTTTATTAATTTTCATCTTTTAGATTCTTAACTGAAACTATTTCAGAACCTGGAATAATTTCAAGTAATTTTTTAATTTCTTTTATTTCAGATAATTTTTCTATTTCTTCTTTTTTCCTTCTGGTATAAATTTCTTGAAGCGATTCAATGCCCCCTCCATTCAAAATGGTTACACTCCATCTGGAACCGCTCGAATCCTCCAAAAATTTTGAAATTTTCCACAAAATATCATTATTTACTTTTGTATCATCTGTATTCTGAAGCTCTAAAACACCCTTTTCTTGGATATTTTTTGGAAAATACAGTGATACTAACCTAAAATTATTAATTAATTGGTGACAAATATAAAATTGCTTCTTTGATTCAAGGATTTCTATTATATTTTCAAATTTTGTAATCAAGTCATCATTTAAAAAGGTTGAAGAGGAAGAATTAAAGTTTGACGTTGACTTTGGAATTGATGTTTCTTCTATTTTGGTTTCATTATCAGTTCTTGTTTGGATTGTAAAATTATTTTTAGATTTTTCCTCAATCAGATTTTTATTAACATAATCATCTCCAGTGTGAAGTTCATTTTTGCTTAACCCATAAGGTTCTTTTTTTTTTTTGTCCGCCTTCAAGGTTGACTTAAATTTTTTAACATTTATTTCTTGTTTTTCATTAATGGCTTCGAACGGAGTGGGTATTAAAGAAACATAACATAATCTGATAATTATCATTTCAAAAGACTTTCTTTGATCATATGAACTATGTAATTCTTCAAAATACTTTTGCATTAATTCCCAAAACCTTACAATAATGTCCATGTCCATTTTTTTAGAAAATTCCAAGATGCTTTTAATTTCATAATCATAAAGGCCTAAATTTGGTGAATTGTATTCTACTTTCAACCGAGCAATATAATAAATTATGTTGTTCAATTCCTTGGCTAGTTGATCGTAATAAACTCCACTAATATACAAATTATTTGATTTATCTAATGCTTTAATAACATCACCCTCACAAATATATTCAAATAATTCCAAAACCTCTTGAGAATTTGACAAACCTAAAACTTTTTTTACTACCTCCGCGTTTATTTTAGTCCCTCTACTTATAACGTTATCTAGAATCGATAGAGCATCACGTACTGATCCCTCAGAACATCTAGCAATTATTGAGCAAGATTCTTTGTCTATTTCAATATTTTCTTTCTTACAAATTTTGAAAATGTGGTTCTTTATGTTTTCATGTTCTATTCTTTTAAGTTGAAAATGCTGACACCTGGATAGAATTGTGAGAGGTATTTTTTGAGTTTCAGTTGTAGCTAATAAAAAAAGTATATCTTTCGGTGGTTCCTCAAGGGTTTTGAGCAAGGCGTTGAATGCAGATTTAGAAAGCATGTGAACTTCATCAATTATGTAAATTTTTTTTAATGCTGAAACTGGTTTATAAGAAATATTTTCAATTATTTCCCTAACATCATCTACGCCAGTCTTACTTGCAGCATCTAACTCTATAACATCTATATTATTTTCTTTGTCTATAGACAAACAATTTTCGCAACTATCACAAGGATCTATTTCACCATTAGTTGAAATTTTCAGACAATTTACAATTTTGGAAATTATTCTTGCTATTGTTGTTTTTCCCACACCTCTAGTCCCTGAAAAAAGATATGCGTGGGCCAATCTTTTTTGACGTATTGCACCTTCAATTATTAACTTAATTTCGTCTTGACCCAGAAGATCTGATAATTTTTTTGGTCTGTATTTTCTTGCCAGAACCAAATACTGATCAACTTTATCTAACATACACACTTCTCAATAACAGAAGTTGAACTCAACCCAGAAAAAAACGTTACAGCTGCTCCTTTTCAGGCCTGACTGGATTCACGAAATCTCTGCCTAAGTCCAACTCCCATTATAATTTACCACTATTTAAATTACTTGAAAATTAATTTATTTTTGTTCGGAACTTAGATGCTTTGTAAAAACCCAACAACCTTACATTTGAAGAATAAAATTTTAATTCTTCAAGTGCTAATAAAAATGATTTTTTTTTCGGGTGACACTCTACATCAATTATAAAAGATGATTGGTTAAAGTTTTTTTTAGTAAAAAAATTTTCTAACCGAGCCAAATTTATGCCATTAGTTGCAAATCCTCCCAATGCTTTATACAAAGAGGCTGGTAAATTTTTGGTTTTAAATATTAATGTGCTAATTACTCTTTGATTAATATCAATATTTATTGATTCCTTAGCAAATACAAGAAATCTAGTTATATTATTTACCTCATCTTCCAAATTTCTTTTAATAACTTTTAACCCATAAGTTTTAGCAGCCAAATTTGAGGCAATTGCGGCATCATGTTCAGTTGATTTTGATACATATTCTGCTGCTGCTGCAGTATCAATAAAATTTATTGGATGAAGTTTTAATTTCTTTATCTTTTTTTTACATTGAGATAATGCTTGAATATGACTGTAAACATTTTTTACTTTGTATTTTGAAGAACCCTCCTTTATTAACAAATGATGTTCTATTTTATGAAAATATTCTGCTATAATTTTAAGATCGGTATACTCTAATAAAATATGCATATCATTAACACGACCTGCAATTGAATTTTCAATAGGAATCATTGCTAAATCAGCTAAACCCTTTTTAACCGAAGACAGTGCTGTTTCAAAAGTATTACAAGGTAAAGTTTCATAAGATTTGTAAAATTTTCTACACACCAAATCTGAATAAGCCCCATTAATTCCCTGAAAAGTAATTTTCTTCATATTAATTACCACTTTAAATCTATTAACTTAATTAATCAGTTTTTTTTCTAAAAGTAATCTAATTTTTTTTAAGTCATCAATACTGTCAACACTTATAGGGTTATTAGAAACTTTTACTAATCCAATCTTCATATTATTGTCAAGTGCTCTCATTTGTTCTAATCCTTTTGAAATTTCTTCTTGTGTTTGTTTCAAATTAACAAATTTTTTCAGTGAATTAGGTCTAAAAGCATAGATGCCTATGTGGTGATAAAGATTTTTGCAGTGATCCGCTTTTCTCCAAAAATTGGTTGCATAACCAAATTTATTTTCAAAAACGGCTTCAGCCTTTACAACATTTGAATCATGTAATTCATTTTTTTGAAGACTACATACGGCAGAACCAATATCAACATTTTTATTTTTCATTAATTCAATTATGGAAAAAACTAATGAATCAGAAAAGTATGGCAAATCACCCTGTATATTAATTATTAATTCATTTCCATCTTCATAAATTTTTTTAAAAGCTTCATAAATTCTATCTGTACCACTTTTGTGATTCTTAGTAGTTAAAACATTTCTTATTTTAAATTTATTTAATACTTTACATATTTCCTTATTTCCTGATGCCACAATTACATCACCAATATTTAAATTTTTTGATTTTTTAGCAACCTTTACAATCATTGGTTCACCGTCAATAATTTTTAATACCTTATTTGGCAATCTTTTTGATTCTAAACGTGCAGGTATGATTATAATTATTTTTTTTTTATCTCTGCTAATCAAAAATTTCCTATTTTACGATAATTTACGTTAAAAATTATGATATGAATGTTTCTTATGTCACCATTTTATAATATAAAAATTTAAAAAATTATAAAAACATTTAATTATTTTGTCTGCTTTTTTTGTCAATATCATATAATATTATAATCATATTAATTATGAATAATCTTAATTTAAAAGTTATATAAAGATAATATCGCAATTGAATTAATTTTTCATATTACCACATTTTAAAAATGAATGATGATCTTAATAATTATTTAATTTTTGGAGAAAAGTTTATTGACTTATGTGGAGACCTTTTAAAAAAAAATTATCAAGCAAATATTCAAATTGAAGCCAAATCTGATGGTTCTTTTGTAACAAACATTGATAAAGAGATTGAAAGTATATTTTTAAAAAAAATTAAGAAAGAATTTCCAGATCATGGGGTTTTGGGAGAAGAATTTGGCCATTATAACCCAGAATCAAAATATTTATGGGTTATTGACCCGTTAGATGGTACACACAGTTTTATAGCAGGAAAACCACTGTTTGGTACGCTTCTATGTCTAACTATAGATGGTGTACCATCATTAGGAATTATTGACATGCCTATATTGAATGAAAGATGGGTTGGAGCAACAAAAATTGGTATTAAAAAAAATCAAAAAAAGTGTCCTTTAATTAACTGTAATAAAAAACTTAACGAATGTATTTTGTCTTCAACATCACTCCTGATGTTTGATGAATTTCAATCAAAAGTAATAAAGAAAATTTATAATAAAATAAGATTTCCTATCTTTGGTACAGATTGTTACGCCTATGGTCTTTTGATTTCTGGAAACGTTGACATGATTATAGAGGCTAATATGAAGCCATGGGATTATATGGCACAAAACTTTTTAATTAATGAAATTGGAGGTTACATAAGCGATTGGGCAGGTGATCCCTTAACAATTAACTCCTGTGGTGATGTGATAGCAGCAAAATCAAAATCAGCTTTTCAAGAGGCTTTAGATTTTTTAAAAGAAATAAAATAGGAAATGCTTGTTTTTTTAAAATATATATCGTTTCTAATTTTTTTAAATTATTTATATTCGCCAAATGTTTTAAAAGCATATGAACATGGAGTGGCAATGCATGGCGCAGTTAAATATAAGGAAGGATTTGAAAATTTTGATTATGCAAACCCTAAGGCTCAAAAAGGGGGCAAAATTAAACTATCATCAATTGGTACTTTTGATAATTTAAATCCCTATATATTAAAAGGTGTTGCTGCTTGGCAAACAGCCTATCTTTTTGAAACATTGATGAAATCATCTTCGGATGAAGCCTTTAGTCAGTACGGTCTTTTGGCAAATGGTGTTCAAATGCCTGCTGATAGATCATGGGTATCTTTTAGAATAAATCCAGAGGCTAAATTTTCTGATCAGACAAGCGTTCTAGCTGATGACGTAATTTTTTCATTTAATATTATTACAACTAAAGGCCATCCAGCTTGGAAAAATTATTATAGCCAAGTTGACAGAGCAGAAAAGTTAAGCGAAAGAGAAGTAAAATTCTTTTTTAAAGGAGAAATTAATCGTGAATTACCACTTATAATTGGATACCAACTCCCAATATTTTCAAAAAAATATTGGGAGGGAAAAGATTTCTCAAAAACTACATTAACCCCACCAGTCGGGAGCGGACCATACTTAGTAAGTGATGTAAACCCTGGAAGAAGTATTACTTTGAAAAAAAACCCAACTTATTGGGGTAAAGATCTAAATGTTAACAAAGGAAAATTTAACTTTGAAGAAATTCACACAGATTTTTTCAGAGACGAAACTGTTGCAATGGAAGCATTTAAATCAGGTGCCTATGACTTTAAACTAGAGAATTCTTCAAAAAATTGGGCAACATCATACAAATTTAATGCTGTTAAAAATCAGAAAGTTATTGTAGAAGAAATACCATATGAAAGACCAAGTGGCATGCAAGGATTTGCGTTTAATACAAGAAAATCTATTTTCAAAAATAGAAATGTTAGAAAAGCGCTAACTTATGCTTTTGATTTCGAATGGTCTAATAAAAATCTTTTTTATGGTGCATATACAAGAACGAAGAGTTTTTTTGATAACTCTGAATTATCTTCACAAAGTTTGCCGAATTCCAGAGAATTAAAAATATTAAAAAAATATGAGGGAAAAATACCAGATGAAGTTTTTAATGAAATTTATCAACCACCCTCAACCCTTGGAGAAAAGAATAGTTTAAGAAGTAATTTACGGATTGCTCGAAGGATTCTTAAGAAAGAAGGTTGGATAATAAAAGATGACAAACTGGTGAACAAAGAAAACGGACAGATCCTTAAATTTGAAATATTACTTAGGTCTCCTTTATTTGAGAGAATAGTTTTACCTTTAAAGAGAAATTTTAAGAGGTTAGGCATTGATGTTGCTATCAGGACGGTTCAAGATGACTCACAATATCAAAAAAGACTTGAAGAATTTGATTTTGATATGATAGTTTCTAATTTTGGGTCCGTTATATCTCCTGGGAATGAGCAAAAAAACTGGTGGGGCTCCGAATCAGCAAATCAAGTTGGCAGCATGAATGTAGTTGGTGTGCAGGACCCTGTAATTGATGATGTTATAAATAAATTGATTAGTGCAAAAAATAGAGAAGAACTAGTAGACTATACTAGAGTATTGGACAGAATATTATTGTTTAATTATTTCTTAATTCCACAATTTCACATAGGACACTATAGGGTTGCTTATTGGGATAAATTTTCTAAACCCAAGTTACCACCTAAATATGATCTTGGTTTCGACTTTTGGTGGTATGATGTGGAAAAGGATAAAAACCTTGGAAAAGAAATAAATAAGGAAAAGGGAAATAATAACAATTTTAATTACTTTTATTATTTGTTAATTATTTTTATAATATTTTTAATTTTCTATAAGAAAAAAAAAAAAGATGCTTGAATATATTCTCAAAAGACTACTGCTTATAATCCCCACTTTGTTTGGAATTTTAACTGTTAATTTTATTATTATTCAGGCTGCACCGGGTGGACCAGTAGAAAAAGCAATTGCGCAAATTAAAGGAAATGATGTTTCATTAACTCAACGATTCACATCCTCAGGAGGTGAACAAAAGCAAAGTGAACAAAAAAATTTTCAAATTAGTAACTCTAATTCAAAATATCGAGGTTCACAAGGCATTGATCCAGACCTAATTAAAGAATTAGAAAAAGAATATGGATTCGATAAGCCTCCGATAGAAAGATTTTTTTTAATGGTTAAAAATTTCTTAGTTTTTGATTTTGGAGAATCATTTTATAAAGATAAGAAGGTTGTTGATCTTATAAAAGAAAAACTGCCTGTCTCAATTTCTCTTGGATTGTGGACAACTTTGATAATTTATTTGATTTCAATACCCTTGGGCATTAAAAAAGCTGTTAGAGATGGAAGTGACTTTGACCTTTTCACATCATCATTGATTATTATTGGATATGCAATACCTGGCTTTTTATTTGCAATTTTTTTAATAGTTAT
>MDTG01008308.1_pt1 | contig 11147 bp, 6 predicted proteins | sample 811421 | NCBI WGS metagenome assembly MDTG01 (sample SAMN05326645, study PRJNA326480) | marine metagenome | isolation source: seawater | place: Pacific Ocean: South East | collected 2011
GCCGGGTCCACGTCCACGTAGGTGAGGTTCGCGTCGCTCCGCACCGGGAGGTACACGCGCCGCCCGTCCGGGCTCACCTCGAGGCCGTCCGCGTAGGAGCCGATGCGCACCTCGCTGCGGAGGAGGCCCGAGACCGGCTCGATGGCGAGCCCCTCGAGGTCGTCGCGCGTCGCCGCGTCCTCGGCGGAGATGATGCCGCAGCTGTCGGCCTGCGACTCGGGGCAACCGGCCGCGTCGATGCGCTCGTTCAGGACCGCCAGGTCGTAGGTCTGGAGCGAGCCGCTGTTGTAGCGGAGGTTGAAGTTCGAGTTGGCGACGTAGAGGAAGGACCCGTCCGGCGAGACCGCCAGCGCCGCGGGGAACGCGAGCCGGCCGTTCGGCGGCGGCGCCCCCTCGTTGTCGCACGCGCCGAGCGCCAACCACGCGAGGGCGAGGCCAGCGCGGAGAACGGGTCGGGCTCGAGCCGGGAGGCGCATGGCGGCGCAAGGTAGTATTTGGGCCACGGCCGGGCAACGCGGGATTTCACCCCGCGATTCCCGCGATTTCCGCGGCTTCGCCCAGGCGCCTTCGCAGGCGGAATTACTCGTTCGCCCAGGGGTCGAGGACCTCGGTCGTCGGCCGCACGCGGGTCGACATCATCGGGGTCTCCATCATGGGCGGCGGCGACGCCATCTCCGCCTGGGCGGACTCCATCGAGCGGGTCCGCCGCGACGAGGTGCCGCGCCGCCGACGGCGCTCGCGCTCCAGCCGGAAGCTCACCTCCTGGGAGGTCAGCGAGGAGATCGCGAAGCCCCGCGTCTCGTAGCCCTCGGCCCGCAGCTCCAGCTCGAGCCGCTCCTCGGGCCGCTCGAGCTCCACGGGCGTCCGGCCGACGTACTCGTCGCCGCGCCAGACCTCGGCCTCCGGCTCGGACTGGATCGTCACCATGACCGGCTCGGCCATGGCCGCGGCCTCGTCCATGGCGGTCTCGGCCGGCTCCACCTCCGGCTCCTCCACCTCGGGCTCGGGCGTCTCCTGCTCCGGGGTCGCGGCGATCGGCGGGGGCGTCGGCTGGGCCTCGACCTCGGGCTCGCCGCCCTGCATCGCGAACCACGCGCCGCCGCCCGCCAGGCCCAAGAGGAGCACGACGGCGATGGCCACCAGCGGGCCCTTGCCCCCACCGGTGGAGGCGGGCTCCTCCTCGGGCTCGAGCAGGACGCTCCGGGTGGTCTCCCGGGCCACCGTGCCGACGCCGGCCTCGAGGCGCTCGAGGTCCTCGAAGAACTCCTGCATCGACTGGTAGCGCTGGTCGGCCTGCTTGGTGATCGCCTTGAGGATCACCAGCTCGAGCTCCTCGGGGAGCTTCGGGTTCCGCTGCCGCGGCGGGATGGGCTCCTCGTAGAGGTGCTTGGTGAGGATGCCCATCAGGTTGTCGGCGTCGAAGGGCACCACACCCGTGCACATCTCGTAGAGGATGATGCCGAGGGCGTAGACGTCCGTCCGGTGGTCGACGCCGCTGCCGGCGCACTGCTCCGGCGACATGTAGTGCGGCGTGCCAAAGACCTGCCCCGCCCGAGTGAGCTTCGAGGAGCTGCCGCCGACCTTGGCGATGCCGAAGTCGAGGACCTTGACGAAGTTCTCGTCGCCGCCGCGGCGGATCAGGTAGATGTTGTCGGGCTTCAGATCCCGGTGGACGATCCCCGCGTCGTGCGCCGCGCCCAGCGCCTGGCAGAGCTGCTTGACGATGTAGACCGCGCGCGCCGGCTGGATGAAGGGGCCCGCCTCGATGGCGCCGGTCAGGTCGACGCCTTCGAGGAACTCCATCACGAAGTAGGTCGAGCCATCGCCCAGCGTGCCGAAGTCGCTGATGTCGATGATGTGCTGGTTACCGATCGCCGAGGCGCTCTGAGCCTCCTGGCGGAAGCGCGTGATGATCTCCTCGTCCTTCGAGACGTCGGGACGGAGGACCTTGAGGGCCAGGGGCTTCTGCAGGACGACGTGCTTCGCCTTGTAGACGAGGCCCATGCCGCCCTCACCGAGCACCTTCTCGACCAGGTACCGGCCGTCGATCGTCTGACCGACGAGCTTGTCCTGCCCGTTTGGCTCGCCGCCCTCCACGACCTGGAGCTCTGCTTGGCTCATCGCCTACCCCGAGAAAACGTCATTCGAAACGAAAGAAAGCCGCCCGGGGCGTGCCCCCGTACCGACGCCGACACGCCGACCGGCTCCCATGCTCGGACTCCGGTCACCTGGCCCATCTTGGCCGCCACTGGGTTTCCCCCATGCACGCGGTACCCGCAAGGTACCGCCGAAAGCATCGAACGCCGACCGAAGACCGTCAAGGTTTACCAGCACTGGAACTTTCGGGGTCGGAGCGGGAGAGTCGGCCATGGGCGCGCGAACGCTCGTCCCAGGACTCCCGGATGCGGACCCCGCGGCGCCCGTTCCGCGGGTGCGTTTCCCGGGCGGGGCCGTCCATTCGCGCTCAGCGTTGGCGGAGTGTGGCCTGGGCGGCCGCGAGGCGGGCGATGGGGAGGCGCGGCGGCGAGCAGCTCACGTAGGCCAGGCCGACCTCTTCGCAGAAGCCGATGGAGCTCGGATCACCGCCGTGCTCCCCGCAGAGGCCGAGGCTGATGTCCTCGCGCGCCGCCCGGCCCTTCTCGCAGGCGAGGCGCACCAGGGCGCCGACGCCCTCCCGGTCGAGCTGGGCGAAGGGGTCCGCCGGCAGGAGGCGGAGCTCGTCCACGTACTCGGGGAGGAAGCGCCCGGCGTCGTCCCGGCTGATGCCGAAGGTCGTCTGCGTCAGGTCGTTCGTGCCGAACGAGAAGAACTCGGCGTGCTCGGCGAGCTGGTCGGCCGTCAGGCAGGCGCGCGGGAGCTCGATCATCGTCCCGTATTTGAACACCAGGCTCTCGCCGGCCTTCTCGAAGACCTCCGTGGCCACCTCGTCGACGAGCGACCGCACGCGCCCGAGCTCGCTCGCCATGCCGACCACGGGGATCATGATCTCCGGCCGCGGATCGCCCCCCGCCTTCCGCACGGCGAGCGCCGCCTCGAGGATGGCGCGGACCTGCATGCGATAGATGGAGGGCACGGTGACGCCGACCCGCACGGCCCGATGGCCGAGCATGGGGTTGACCTCGTGCATCTCCTCGGCGCGCTGGCGGACGCGCTCCACGCCGACCCCGAGCGCCTCGGCGACCGCCTGGTACTCGGCCTCCTCGCGCGGGAGGAACTCGTGCAGCGGCCAGTCGAGCAGGCGGATCGTCACCGGGAGCCCGTCCATGGCGCCGAGCATCTTCTCGAAGTCGCCGCGCTGCATCGGCTCCACCTCGGCGAGGAAGCGCGCGCGCTCCTCCTCCGAGCCCGCCAGGACCACGCAGCGCACGGCCGCGAGCCGGTCGTCGGCGAAGAACATGTGCTCGGTGCGGCAGAGGCCGATGCCCTCGGCGCCGAAGCTCCGCGCCTTGCGCGCGCCCCGCGGCGTGTCGGCGTTGGCCCGGACCCGCAGGCGTCGCGTGGCGTCGGCCCAGCCCATGAGCTCGTCGAACTCGGGCACCTTCGCGGCGGCCACCACGTCGAGGGCGCCCCCGTAGACCTTGCCGTGCGTGCCGTCGAGGGAGAGCACGGCGCCCTTCTCGAAGACCTTCTCCTCGCCGCCCTCCCGGAAGGCGAGCTTCTGGCCGGCGTAGTCCACGTGGAGCGCGCCGACGCCGGCGACGCAGCACTTGCCGAGGCCACGGGCGACGACGGCGGCGTGCGAGGTCATGCCCCCGGTGGCCGTCACGATGCCCTGGGCGGCCTTCATGCCGTGGATGTCCTCGGGGCTCGTCTCGCGCCGGACCAGGATCACGTCGCGGCCCTCCCCGGCCAGGCGCTCGGCCTCGTCGGCGTCGAAGACGATCTCGCCCGTGGCCGCGCCCGGGCTCGCCGGGAGACCGCTCGCCAGCGGCTCCACGCCCTTCTCGGCGAGCTCCTCGGGGGTCGGGAGCTGCGCGTGAAGGAGCTGCTCGAGGCTCTGCGGGTCCACCTGGAGGAGCGCCTGCTCCTTCTCGATGGCGCCCTCGTGGACGAGGTCGACGGCGATGCGGACGGCGGCGTGGGCCGTGCGCTTGCCCGTGCGCGTCTGGAGCACGTAGGGGCGCTCCTGCTCCACGGTGAACTCGACGTCCTGCATGTCGCCGAAGTGCTTCTCGAGGGTCTCGCAGTGCGTCGCGATCTCGGCGAAGACCTCCGGGAGCTGGCGCTCGAGGGTCTGCTCCTCCTTGCCCGGCGCGGCGGCGGCGGCGGTCAGGGCCAGGGGCGTGCGGATGCCGGCGACCACGTCCTCGCCCTGGGCGTTCGCGAGGTACTCGCCGTAGAGGGTCTTCTCGCCGGTCGAGGGGTTCCGCGTGAAGGCGACGCCCGAGCCGCTGGTCTGCCCCATGTTGCCGAAGACCATGGCCTGCACGGTGCAAGCCGTGCCCCAATCGTGGGCGATGCCCTGCATCTTGCGGTAGCGGATGGCGCGTGGGTTGTCCCAGGAGCCGAAGACGGCGGCGATGGCGCCCCAGAGCTGCGCCTGGACGTCCTGCGGGAAGGTCGCGCCCTCCTCCTTCAGCATCGCCTGGTAGCGCTCGACGAGCTGCTCGAGGGCCGGCGCGTCGAGCTCCGAGTCGAGCATGGAGGGGTCGCCGAGCTCCTTCTTGAGCCGCCCGAGCGTCTCCTCGAAGCGGTGGTGCGGCACGTCGAGGACGACGTCGCCGTACATCTGGAGGAGGCGCCGGTAGGCGTCGAAGGCGAAGCGCCGGTCGCCGCTCTTCTCCGCGAGGCCCTCGACCGTCTCGTCGTTCAGGCCGAGGTTGAGGATCGTGTCCATCATGCCCGGCATCGAGACGCGCGCGCCGGAGCGCACGGAGACGAGGAGCGGATCGGCCGCGTCCCCGAAGCGCCGCCCGACGGCCTCCTCGACGCCCTTCAGCGCGGCGGCCACCTCCTCCTCGAGCCCCTCCGGGTAGGCGCCGTCCTTCTCCATGAAGTGGACGCAGACGTCCGTGCTCAGCGTGAAGCCCGGCGGCACGGGGATGCCGAGGCGGGTCATGGCGTTCAGGCCGGCGCCCTTGCCGCCGAGGAGGTGCTTGGGGTGCGCGTCCCCGAGGTCGGCGTCGAAGAGGTAGACGTGGCGGGTCATGGGCTCACCCCTGGGGCTGGAGCTTGTGGAAGTGAACGATGCGGCTGACGGAGTGGGCGATGCGGGCGAGGAGCGTGAGCCGGTTCGCGCGGAGCGCCTCGTCCTCGTCCATGACGAGGACGTCGTCGAAGAAGCGGTCGACGGGATCCTTGAGCTCGGTGGCGACCAGCTCGAGGGCGGTCGCGTAGTCGCGCTTCGCCGTGGCCGCGTCGATGGCGCCGCCGGCCTTCGCCCAGACGGCGGCGAGGTCCTGCTCCGCCCCCTCCGTGAGGAGCGCGTCGTCGAGCTCGCCGGGGGCGTGCTCGCCGGCGATGTTGAAGACGCGCTTGAAGGCGTGGGCGAGGGCCTCGTAGGCGGCCGTACCGCGCAGGGTCATCAGGCCGTCGACACGCTCACGGAGGTCGCGGATCGAGTGGGCCCCGGCCTCGCGCCAGGCGCTCAGGGCGGCGTCGACGACGTCGCTCGGATAGTCGGCGCCGAGCGTGCTCTTCAGGCGCCCGTCGAAGAAGCCGTCCAGGGCGGCGCGGCTCTTCGCGAAGTCGTGGCCCTGGGTGGCGTAGACGGCGGCGGCGCGGTCGAGCCAGTGGGCGAGGTCCACGTCGAGCGGCCCCTCGAGGGCGATGCGGATGACGCCCAGCGCGGCCCGGCGGAGGCCGAAGGGGTCGGCGTTGCCCTTGGGCTGCTGGCCGATGCCGAAGCAGCCGACGAGCGTGTCGACGCGATCCGCGACGGCGAGGACGGCGCCGAGGACGCTCGTCGGGACGTCGTCGGAGGCGCCGGCGGGCTTGTAGTGCTCCTCGATGGCGAGCGCGACGCCGGCGTCGATGCCCTCCCGCTCGGCGTAGAAGCGGCCCATCTGGCCCTGGAGCTCGGGGAACTCGAAGACGATGAGGGTCTCGAGGTCGCACTTGGCGAGCTCGGCGGCCTGGACGATCTTCGCGTCCTCGAGGTGCACGTGCTCGGCGCCCGCGACGGCCTCCTGGGCGAGGTTGGCGAGGCGCTCGACCTTCTGCCCGATGGAGCCGAGCTTGCGCTGAAAGACGACGCTGTCGAGCTTCGGCCGGCGGGCGTGGAGCGGCTGCTTGCGGTCCTCCTCGACGAAGAAGCGCGCGTCGGCGAGGCGGGCGCGGAGCACGCGGTCGTTGCCGCGCGCGATGCGCTCGGGATCGTTCGCCGTGTTCACGACGTTGAGGTAGCGGCTCATCAGCGATCCGTCCGCGGCGCGGACGGCGAAGTAGCGCTGGTGATCCCGCATCACGGAGATGACGACCTCGTCCGGGAGCTCGAGGAAGACCTCATCGAAGGTGCCGGGCACGACGAAGGGCTCCTCGACGAGGTGGACGCATTCGCCGACGAGGAAGTCGTCGGGGATCAGCTCGCCGCCGAGCTTCTTCGCGGCCTCCGCGAGCGCCTCCTCCATGCGCGCGCGGCGACGCTCGATGTCCACCATCACGCGCGCCTTGCGCAGGTCCATCTCGTAGGAGGCGGCGGAACCGAGCTCGACCTCGCCCGGCGCGAGGAAGCGGTGCCCGCGGCTGGTGCGACCCGCCGTGAGGCCGAGCCACTCGAAGGGGACGACGGCGCCGTCGAGGAGCGCGACGAGCCAGTGCACCGGGCGGCCGAAGGCGTGCTCGCCCTCCCCCCAGCGCATGGACTTCGGGAAGCGGACGCGCTCGCAGAGCTGCGGGAGGAGCTCGGCGAGGACCTCGCTCGTGGGTTGGCCCTTCTCGTGGACGTGCGCGGCGACGTACTCGCCCTTGTCCGTCTCGACCTTCTTCAGCTCCGCGACGGCGACGCCGTTCTTCTTGGCGAAGCCCTCGGCGGCCTTGGTCGGCTCGCCGCCCTGGAAGGCGACGCTCCAGGGCGGGCCCTGGACGGTCTCCTCCCGGTCCGGCTGGGCGGCGGGGAGGCCGGCGAGGCGGAGGGCCAGGCGCCGGGGGGTGCCCAGGGGCTGGATGGCCTCGGCCTGGAGGCGGTGGGCCTTCAGGAGGTCCGCCGCGGCGGACTCCATGGACGCGAGGGCGTGGGTGAGGAAGGAGGCGGGGAGCTCCTCCACGCCGATCTCGATGAGCAGGTCCGGCATGCGCTGGCGGTGCTATCACCCGCGGCGTCGGCGCTCAACGCGCGAGGTGCGCGCGGGCGGCTTCGGCGGCGAGGACGAGCGCGCCCGCGAGCCCCGGCTCGCCCAGGGCCGGGCGGCGGAGGAGCGGCAGGCGCGGGAGATAGGCGCCCTGGCGCGCCTCGAGCCGGGCGCGGATGCCGTCGAGGAGCCCGGCGCGCTTCATCACGCCGCCGCCGAAGACGATCACCTCCGGCGAGGCGACGAGGGCGAGCGCCCCGGCGAGCTCGCCGAGGTGGGCGGCGACCCGCTGCCAGACCGGGTGGTCGTCGGGCAGCGCGGCCGGGTCGGCGCCGGTGCGCGCGCGGATGGCCGGCGCGGAGGCGAGCCCCTCGACGCAGGCGCCGTGGAAGGGACAGACGCCCGGGAAGTCGTCGGGAGCCGACGAGCCGAGGTGGCCCATCTCCGGGTGGAGGCGGCCGTGGAGGGGGGCGCCGTGGACGACGAGGCCGCCGCCGACGCCCGTGCCCACCGTGACGTAGGCGAGCGGGTCACCGACCGGGGCGCCGAGCGCGTCGCCCCAGCGGGCCTCGGCGAGGGCGGCGGCGTTGACGTCGGTCTCGAGGGCGACGGGCCCGAGCGCCGCAAAGGGCGCGCGCAGATCGAGGCCCGCCCAGCCGGGCTTGGGCGTCCGGAGCAGGCGGCCGGTCCCGAGATCGAGCGGACCGAAGGAGGCGAAGCCGACGGCCTCGACGCCCTGCTCGCCGAGGAAGCTCGCCGCCGCCTCGAGCGTCTGGGCGGGCGTCGTGGTCGGGAGGGTCCGGCGCGCTCGCCAGCGCGGCGGGGCGTCGCCGATGGGCGCCTCGGCCACGGCGAGCTCGAAGGTCGTCCCCCCGCCCTCCACCGCGCCGAGGATCACGGCCGCCCTACTCGGCCGCCTCGGCCGCCGCGCCCTTCAGGAGCGGGAAGCCGAGGGCCTCGCGCTGCGCGTACCAAGCCTCGGCGACGGCCCGGGCGATGTGCCGGACGCGCCCGATGTAGCGCTGGCGCTCGGTGACCGAGATGGCGCCGCGGGCGTCGAGCACGTTGAAGTAGTGGCTGCACTTGATGACGCAGTCGTAGGCCGGGAGGACCAGGCGCTTCAGGGGCGCGTCCTCGTTCTCGGCGGCGTCGGCCCAGGGCTCCCAGAGGAGCTTGCCGCCCTTGCCCTTCTCCGCCTTCAAGCCGAGGAGCGCGTGGACCTGCTGCTCGTAGTCGTCGAAGAGGCGCTGCTGGAGGGCGACGTCCGCCTTCTCGAAGTTGTAGGTCGACCACTCCCACTCGGCGCGCTGGAAGACGTCGCCGTAGCGGACGCCGGGCGCGTACTCGAGGTCGTAGACGTCGTCGACGTCCTGCAGGTACATGGCGATGCGCTCGAGGCCGTAGGTGAGCTCCCCGCTGATGGGCTTGCAGTCGATGCCGCCGCACTGCTGGAAGTAGGTGAACTGGCTGATCTCGAGGCCGTCGAGCCAGACCTGCCAGCCGAGGCCCCAGGCGCCGAGGGTCGGCGACTCCCAGTCGTCCTCGATGAAGCGGATGTCGTGCTTCTGCGGATCCGTGCCGAGGGCGCGGAGCGAGTCGAGGTAGAGCTCCTGGATCTCGAGGGGGCTCGGCTTGAGGATGACCTGGTACTGGTGGAACTGCTGGAGGCGGTTCGGGTTGTCGCCGTAGCGGCCGTCGGTCGGGCGCCGGGAGGGCTCGACGTAGGCGACGTTCCAGGGCTCGGGGCCGATGGAGCGGAGGAAGGTGTGCGGGTTGAAGGTGCCCGCGCCGACCTCCGAGTTGTAGGGCTGACCGACGAGGCAGCCGTGCTCGGCCCAGAAGCGCTCGAGGGTCAGGATCAGATCCTGGAAGGTCATCGGCTCACTCCTCTTCGTCGCGGCCTCGGCCGCGGGCGTCGGTCTCGGCGTCGGGGTCGGTCTCGGCGTCTTCCGCGTCGAGCTCGTCCTCGGCATCGTCCGGGTCGGCATCGTCCGGGTCGGCGTCGTCCGGGTCGGCGTCGTCCGGGTCGGCGTCGTCCGGGTCGGCGTCGTCCCCCTCGTCTTCGGGGCCGTCCGCGTCGCGCTCGTGCTCGCCCTGGTCCTCGCTCGGATCGTCGCTCGGGTCGTCGGGGCCGCCCTCGGCCACCTCGTCCTCGCCGGAGGGGGACTCCTCACCCTCCACGCCCTCGCGCTCCTCGTCGTCTTCCTCGTCCTCGCCGTCGAACATCTCCGACGCCGCGTCCGCCTCCGCGGCGGCGGCCTGCGCGTCGATGCTCTTGAGATCCAGGGGCTCGCCCATGCGCTTCTCGAAGATGCCGCGGCTCTCGTCCGAGAGCTCGCTGAACTCCTGCAGCGTCGGGAGGTCCTTCAGGCTCTTCATGCCGAAGAACTCGAGGAAGTGGGGCGTCGTGCCGTAGAGGAGCGGGCGGCCGGGCTCGTCCTTGCGGCCGAGCACCTTGAGCAGGTTGCGCTCCGTGAGGACCTTGAGGGCCGAGCCCGAGTCGACGCCGCGGATGTCGTCGATCTCCGGGCGGGTGACGGGCTGGCGGTAGGCGACGATGGCGAGGGTCTCCGTCTGCGCGCGGGTGAGGCGCACCGGGCGGCGCGAAACGAACTCGCGGACGAAGGGGGCGCTCGAGACGGCCGAGCGGAATTGGTAGCCGCCGCTGACCTCCACCAGGTGGATGCCGCGCTCGGCGTAGTCGGCCGTGAGCTCCTCGAGGAGGGGGCGGACCTCCTTCACCCGGGACTTGGCGGCGCGGGCGAGCTGGCGGGCCGTGACGGGCTTGTCGGCGACGAAGATCAGGCTCTCGAGGACGCTCTTGAGATGCGCCTCGTGGACGGCGACGGACTTCTCGAGGCCGGGGCGCTGGGCGTCGTCGGAGCCGGGCGGGAGCGGCTCCTCTTCGTCCTCGTCGTCGTCGCCCGCGTCGTCGTCGCCCGCGTCGTCGCCCGCGTCCGCGTCATCGACGTCCGCTTCCGCGTCGTCGTCGTCCGCGTCGCTGGCGTCCGCGTCTTCGTCGGCGTCCGCGTCATCGCCGTCCGCTTCCGCGTCGTCGTCATCGCCCGCGTCGCTGGCGTCCGCGTCATCGCCGTCCGCTTCCGCGTCGTCGTCGGCGTCCGCGTCCGCGTCATCGCCGTCCGCTTCCGCGTCGTCGTCGTCCGCGTCGCTGGCGTCCGCGTCGCTGGCGTCCGCGTCGCTGGCGTCCGCGTCGTTGGCGTCCGCGTCATCGCCGTCCGCTTCCGCGTCAGCATCTTCACCGGGCTCCGCGTCGTCGTCGGCGTCCGCTTCCGCGTCGGCCTCGTCGTCGGCTTCGGCTTCGGCATCCGCTTCCGCGTCGCCTTGGTCGTTCGCGTCGCCATCCTCCGTGGGCGCGTCGTCGGGCTCGGCCGCGGGCTCCCCCGTCTCCGCGTCTTCGTCGCGCGGATCGGGCAGCTCGCTCTCGTCGGGCGTCGCCTCGTCGTGGATCGACTCGCTCACGGCGACCCGTCTTGCTCCGTCTCTTCGCCGTTTTCAAGCGGCTCGCCCACCGACCGGCCGTCCGGGCCCGCGCCCTCGCCATCCTCGGCGACCGACTCGGGCGCGAAGGGGCCCGGCGCGCCCGCGAAGCCCGGCTCGTCCGTGGCGGTCTCGCTCCCGATCCCGGTCTCGTCGTCGATCCCCGCGGGGTTCCCTGCGTCGGCGGGCTCGTCGACGGGGGCCCCATCCACGGGCGCTGCGTCCGCCGGTCGCTCTCCGGCGGCGCGCTCCCCGGCCGAGTCGGCCGGAACCGCCTCCGCGGAAGTCTCTCCGGCGGCGCCCTGCCCTTCGGCGGCCTCGACCGGTGCCCAGGGCGGCTCCTCGTCCCGCGCCGCCTCGGCCTCGGCCTCCAGCTCCTCTTCGAGCTCCTCGTCGTCCGCGTCGCCCCAGCCCACGGCC
>MDTG01107677.1_pt1 | contig 11147 bp, 12 predicted proteins | sample 811421 | NCBI WGS metagenome assembly MDTG01 (sample SAMN05326645, study PRJNA326480) | marine metagenome | isolation source: seawater | place: Pacific Ocean: South East | collected 2011
GAAAAGATCGTACCATTGGTTTTTTTTCGATTGACTTTTTTTTCACGAAAACCAAAAAATACGGATTTTCAATTTTTTCTCCTTTTGGGGATTTCGTTCAAAAAAGTGTCATCGAAAAAAAACCAATGGTACGATCTCTTCCTTTTGACCAAAAAGAACGAAACGTGCATTTTTTTGCAATCTCTGAAGACCAAAATTTTGACTTGTCAGAATAATTTTTTGGGGTCCCCGGTCCCCCAAACTCCATCCGACGCTCTTCTCTGGACATATCCGGGGAAGACCACCCCGTGACATATTTTTACTACATACAATAAGCCGCTATGAAGACTACGAACACTGGCAGTACTAGTAGAAAGTAGAAGAAAAAAAGAAGAACAAGTGCCTCAGTGCTAGTATCGCTTCCTCTTGTGTGCCTTGAAGCTTTCCTTTCGTAAGTCACGATGTGAGTGTCGCTGTAGGGGATAAAAACTGGTGTTCTGCATTCTCCTGAATAAAATAGTCGGCAAGTCTTAAGATCAGACTTTTCTAGAAGAAACCCGCCACAATCGTCGTGAAGAAGACACGCATTGGCGCAGTCCTCTGGTGACCCGTATGCCTCCGGAAGGGAGGCACCGCAGTTTCCGTCTCGGTTTAAAACAAATTGTTTTGGAAATTCTACGCAATAATCTGGGCCTTTAGAGGAACATATATGCGAAGGAAAAGTGCAACGGCATGGAGTGGAAGAAGATTCCGGTTGAGTAAAACAGTGTGAAGAAAGGCATTCTTTCATTGTTGGAAAAACGCGCAAGTTCAAATGCGGGCGCCCGGGTGCCGAAATGGCGCTTTTTCCAGTGTGTCCTATTTCTCCTGAACAGCACTGCGCGTGAACCCAACCGTCCGTGCCAATAAGAGCAGAAGCGCACCCCTCGTGTCCCCCAATTGCCGGAAACCCGAATTTTGAGGGGCATCCCCCTTTTTTTTCTGTGTTTTTAGATTTTGTGCAACCTTTCTTCAAAAACGGCTCGCAGTTGTCGCCCATGTAGGCACCGGGGAGGGAGGGCAATTCCGCGTGATGGCCAGGACATTCTGCCCGCGAATTGAGAACAACAATGGGCCGATTGGAAGTGCTTTCCGGACTGGCTCTTAATCCTGCTACAGCATAAGAAAACGAAGTATCTGGCGCCGCTCCCTTTTCGCCGTGACAACAAAGAACAAATCCCCTACCAGCGGGTAATGGTGACAATTCGTTGTGAGCCATTGGCGGCCCAGAGAGCCAACCGGGAAAGGGCCCAGGGCACCCCGCTTCCTCTCCATTTCTCCCCACAATTAGCGAAAATATTATCCACATTTTAATAAAAACAAAAGAAACAATAGTTTATAAGTCCAGTCCAAACCTGTTCCTATTCTTATACCCATTTCTGGCCAGAACCAAAAGCCTCCGCTTGATAATTTGAATACTTTCCATGGCAAGGAAATCGCGGCGGGGCTTACAATTTGAGCCTTTGTTCATAACAAAGTCTCGGTCACTCGCGGGATACGCGTTTCTCCATACTCTAATACATTTCCAGTCGGGCACCAGTTTTCCGCCGTGTAATTTGGATTCCTTCATGATGGGCCTCCCGCTTGTGATTATTTCTAGAACCTGGAGCATCATTTCTTTTGCAAGGGGCGTTGCTCCGTTGTAGTTTAGATGGGTGAATTCAACAAAAAATCCCACCATTTGTTGAAAAATGCTTTCTTCCATCTGCGAAGTCCTCCGGCACCCAGCCCAGCCAAAATCTATAAGAAAAGTCTCTATGACTCCGTTCTGCCTCTTCCTCTTTCCAAGAGTATTTCTTCCGTAGTCGTCTCCCTGGGCAACGCCTGCCATTTGCTGTATGCTGTATTGCCATACCTTTCCGCGGATCATATCTGCAACATCGCGCGTCGTTTTAAAGCGAACATGAACTGATTCCGGTGCCCCCAAATGTTGGGTCACTATTGCCGGGTCCCGGTTCTCGCCTACAAAGCAAAGTCCTGGAGAAAAAAATTAAACTTTGAAAAAAAATCGTAATACGAAAAAAAATCAATTACCTGGTCCAATTAATTCTGGAACCATATGCCCCAAACCAAGGCGATTTGCTGCCGCAACAACGCGTGCCTGCATATCCACTTCACGCCGAAAATCTTCTACTTTTTCCTCCGGTTCTGTATACACACACTTGTCCTCATAGTAAACATTGGGGCCAAACTGGGACGGACGATCGGGTGCCCTAACACAACGAATTCGCTCGTCTGCCATGTCAAGACAGGGCACCATCTTCACTTTACTGTCGTTTGTAAACGAAAATGCCGCAATTCCGTTTACTCTTAATTCCGTTGTTCTCTTCTTTGTTAGCGGGTGCCTTGAGTTGCTAACAGAAAAAAGCATATCTTTGTTGGCCACGGAAAGATTCCCAAGGGCCTCCCCCGAAGTCGACGGCAGTCCAACTGTTCTTAGATATCCGTTAACATACACGCCCTCGACTGTTATTGCCTTGGCACCAGGGACCTGGGAAAGCGGATTTTCCCTGTTCTGTGGATCTTTCATGGATTCCTCGGGAGCCACTCCAAATGAAAAATTTGTCAGTTTTTTTGATTCGTCTGCAATATCGACGGTAAAATTGATCGCCGGCTCCGTGCCCGCGCGGGAAGCGTACCATACTTTCCAATCGTTGCACGGTTTGTTATTAATTTTAACAAAGGCCGTGGGAGGACTATGGGGGCTACCACAATCGCCCACTTGTACGATTGGACTCGTAGGGCACGGGCTCCGTAGTGAACCGCGCCGGTGCCGTGTTGCATGCTCTTTGGCGGGCTCGGTATCCCGGGCACAGTACATAATCTCCACGTTGTCGCACGCATTTGTTGCACCCTGGTATAAAGGCAATAAAAAGCGTCTTTAGGAGAAAGAAACATGGATATTTACTCGTTTGTTGCGGTGGAGGACAACGAGGTTCCCATCGAGCCAGCTACGGTCAAAGCCGACGCACAGCACGAGAACGAGAACTTTGAGGCCAACTTCAAGATTGTCGCAGAGATTCGTCCTCAGGACGCGTATTTTCTCCAAAAAACAAGAGGCGCAACTGTCGTGCCAACATACGCACTGCGGGGAAAGGAAGGGCGCATTCAGGGCTCACCTTTGTCCATAAAGGCGGACAACTCGAAGGAGTTTTCGCGGGCCCTTCGCTCATCGCTGGTCACGAATGCGTTCCCCAAGCACTCGCACAATAAGGCACTGGAAATAGTATATTAAACGGATTATGGGTGGGGGGGAGTGAACCCGAAGCGGATCAATCAAAAAGTGGCAACTTGGAAAAAATCCAAGGCGGTGACAACCTCGGCACGGAAGAGTTGTGGGAAATTTTTTTCGATACATTTTTTTAGTACATTAAAAAAATTGACGGTTGAAAAAGTGGAACTATAAAACCAACAAAACTTCTGCCCTTGGTGACAAAACCCACCGTGCAGCGCGAAAAGACTATAACCCCGCCGACGTTTGCTCTAACAGTTGAAAAATAAGCTACAATGGCAACCTCCAGTTTTTCCCTTCCGATTGCTCCCACTGGCACCCCAAACGCTCCGGGCGTTGGAAATGGGTTTGGCCAACCGAGCGGCGTGACAGTTGGTCCTCCAGCAGGAAACTACGGCGGAGTGACTGGAACGCTTCCCATGGGAGGCACGCAGAACACTGTGAGCACGCGCGCTCAGGTTCGCTTCCAGGTTCAACCGCAAGTCACCATTGCGGTCAACCCCACTTATCCTCTCTCGGAAGAAGTTCGCAGAAAGGACTTTCTCATGACACTTATGGACCCAAAAAACGTAAAAAGCGCAAGAAAGCACGTTTACAAGGGAACTCCGGTTGTTGGACTAAAACAGGTTAACGAGGCACTTCATCAGATCCACGCAAGTCAGGGCCAAAAGAGTGAACTCGATGCCATTGCTCTTCATATATTAAAGTTACTAAATGACGACTGGACAAAAACTGAAAACCCTAGCGAAATTGTTCGAGTGATTCAACCGTTTGGTGTCTACAATAATAGAGTAAGCAACCTGAACTTTTTGTTGCTTTTCGCGTTTTTGCTAAAACTCCCAATGTAGGGCACCCATGACGCGCAAGCGCCTTTTCAGTACACACGCGAAGCAACCACTCGCGAGATTATTGGCGTAAATATTTCAAACTATTGTTTCATGCGGGATATTTTTGGGGTCGATCTTCGTGCTGGCGATACAATGCTGTTATATTGCTTACAAATCCAAGGATTCGGGTGCTGTGAATTTATGCCAATTATCAAAGAATTTCCGTACAAAAGGGTTATAACAGAAAGTATGAAAGAGGAAGATGCGTACTGCTTCAAACTTGGAAAGATATGGGCGACACCATTGCATGGACCATTTAATGGGGCGCAGGATAATATTGTGGGATACAAGAACGAAGACTCGGTGCCGTTTAATTTTAGCAGAGGAAATCCAAACGCGCCCATGGGCATTTATAAAAATATTGAAGTAGAGTTGTCACCCTCGTTCCTTTGCTCCCAGTAAAATTTAAAAACAGTACCCCCCAATTCCAATAGAAATATTGGCCCTTGCAAACTGCTCCGTGACTCCATTAACGGCTAGTTTGTCACTGCTGCTCTTCATCTTGACGCGAAACTCAAACGCTCCCTCTCCTCGATCGTTTACGATTTGCGGAATAAAAGCCACTTTTTCATATTTCCCCGAATCTTTCTTGAGCATTCCGAAGAACCGTTTTCTGAAGTCTTCTCTGTTCCTGTGGACGGCAAAAGTGTACAAAAGCCTAAAATCGGCTTCCTTTGCAGGAAGGTAGGTGACGAAAGCATTGCCAACAGCTCCTCGCACAAAATTCGTAATCTGAGGCGCTGGCTCGTCTCCCTTGATCTTTAGTGGTCTAATCGGAGGATTGGCTTTTTTAACGTCCTTAAGACAAGCTTTGGCATCTGAGTTCATGTCACTCTCTCCAGTGCCCGGTATTTCCTCCATGCGGTATTTGGAAGTGTCCCCGGCTAGAATATGCTTCAAAAGCGGTCCTACTTTGTTATTTTCATCAAGAAAAACCACCATTCGTGAACCATCGTGTGGGACTCCAGTGCACACGTGGACGTAAAACTCGGCGACGACGGTTTTGTCACCCGTGGCTGGCCCCCGGAGCGGTCGCTTAAAAACCCCCAGAAAACTGTCGTTTCCCTTCATTTTTTCCTTTGTGTACGCCAATCCGCGCGGAGTGAGACCAGGAAGAAAAAAATCGTCGTCGTTTTCAATGGGCTGGAGAATTCCTGACGTTCCCTCGGCAAGAGCGGTTGGCACTCCGGTGCCCGGTTTTGCTAGAAAAAGAGTATACATGTGGGCCATGAGATTCCCCGTTACTTTTCCGCCCGCGGAAGCAGAAGTGGCGGTCCCAAGAATCATGTAACACGTGTATTTTTTACCAAAACTCTGCAAATCACGAAGTTCGCGATAGTCACCAAGTCCAGTCGCCGCAAGAAGTGATCGAAATACCATCATGGTATCAAGACTAACATCCTCGCAGTCGCCCGTCTTGCGAAATCTCGGCGAGGCAAACCACTCGGACATTTTTCCCTTGTGAGCATCCATGGTATACGGAAGAGAATTTGCGTAAGCAGTGCAGAAAAGAGACAAAACGGACGCTTTCATCTGATTATCAAGTTCCGAAAACTCGGTGTCCTTCTCCACACCGGCACGCTGCTTTGCAACGAAAAGAAGACGACTGAGCGTAAAAGAATCCTCCCGCTGGTACGGATCGAGCCCCGCAAATGTCCATCCAGGGCAATCATAACGTGGACCTAGATAATGCGGCATACGAACGCTCCCAATAAAAGGGTGGGCAATACTGTATTGGCCAATCTATGGAGGAAAGAAAAAAAATCAACTTCTGAAATGTTTGGGCTTGCTTCAAAAAGAACTCACGTGACTCATGTACTGGTCAATCAGTTTCGTCATGTTCCCTCTATTTTCTGGAGAGTGCGCCATAGGAGATGCGCCTACTGGTGCCTTGAGTTTTGGATAGGTTCCCGCCGGAATCTTAAGTCTTCCGTCACCGCCGCTACCGCTGTAAGGACGGCGAATATCGGATAAAAGCGCGCCCCCTTTGCTTATTTCGCGAATATCAAATCGCGCCTCGCCTATCGACTGCGCGTGACCTTCTTTGGCCATTACAAATGCTCCAATGTAATAAAACGACGCATTTGCAGGACGGTCGTCCCCAATACCAGAAAGAACAAAATCATCCGCGTACTCGCGGTTACCGCCGTGCCACCAACCAACTACGCGCACAACGTCACTTGGCTTGTGCGGACTCGGAAGCTTGCTGAATTGAAGTTTATCCATTTTTTATCAGAGTTGAATTGCGGCAAGGTTATATTTGAATGGTTTTGCGGGAAGTCTACATAAAAAACTAGATGTATATGTTTCTATTAAAATCACTCTTCATCATCCCCAGAAGTACCAGAAACTCCGAGCCGCGCTGTGAAACTATAACCCAATGGCAATAAGCCCACTAAAACACCATGCACGCCTTCTTCACTCTCCTTCTTTACACATCCGTAAAGGCGTCAAACGTTACTGTAAATACTACAGTATTACCAACTAGTCAACCCACTTCTACACCCACCGCGTCCCCAACTACAAGTATTCCCACGGTTGCGCCTACCTTTGTCACTATAACCGACGACAATATACATGATGCCGTCGATGAATGGTGTTCTACTTACACTAGAAATGATGCCCAGCCAAAATACGGTCATATCTCTACATGGGACACAAGTTCGGTAACTAATATGGAAGGATTATTCTACCAAGGAAACTGTGAACATTTCAATATTGAAAATTGGAATACATCTCGCGTCACGAACATGAAGGAAATGTTTTATGGCTTTATGGGTCCAATATCTCCTTTAAATTGGGATACCTCTTCAGTCACAGATATGTCTGGAATGTTCGAAAGAACGATTGATTTTGATCAACCACTTAACTGGGACACTTCCTCGGTTGTTACCATGGAAAGAATGTTCGAAAAGGCGACTAAATATAATTCTGAAATAAATTTTACTACAGATAAACTCGAAACGGCACGCAGAATGTTCGATAGTGCCACTTCATTCAACTCCAAAGTGACTTTTACCACAACAGGGACGCCTAAACTTGATAATATTATTTCTATGTTTCGTGATGCGACAATTTTTAATAGTTCCGTGTCCATAAACACAGAGAGCGTGTCAACTATGGATCTCATGTTCGAAGGCGCCACCTCCTTCAACCAACCATTGGATTTTGATTTGCAAAAAGATGTCACATTTACAGGCATGTTCAAAAATGCAACCTCTTTTAATCAAAACCTCTCTCATTGGAATTCTTTGGCATTTCTTGGACGAGGGGATGTAATTGCGGAAATGTTCAGTGGTTCCGGGATGAGCGAAAGCAATATAAAAATTATAGAAGGCAAAACCACAGCTGCACCAACATCGAGTCCAACAAGAAGTCCAACAGGAAGTCCGACAACGCCGTTTCCAACAGGAAGTCCGACAAGAAGTCCAACAAGAAGTCCAACAACGCCGTTTCCAACAAAAAGTCCAACTCTAAGACCAGAAGACACAGACTCGGATAGCGATGGACTTACAGAAGAAGAAACTATTGGTATTGCAGCTGGTGTTGCTGGGGGGGTTGTTGTTATTGGGATAGTCGCTTACGGTTATTACTCGGGATGGTTCGCGTTTGCCTCTAAGCAAGTTGCAGGTCCTATATATTATCGTGTTAACGGATTGAATTTTTAAGGTTTTTAAGAATGTATAAAAAGTTTATAAGACTATAAAAGTAAAGGATTGTCACCCCGTTTTACCTCAAGAAGCACTAGAAATCCAAGCGGCCGTCTGAACTGCGGTGCCTGGGTCCGAAAGCGTTGTTGTTCCCTGCATTTTCATTGCCTTTTCGTAATCCGCCCTTCTTTTCTCTACGTATGCAATTGCCCCTGGGTGCCCCCTCCTTCTTCCCGTCATCCATATCGCATTGACTACGGCGGCCACACCGCTGTCGGTGCCGTGGTTCTGGCACGCGGGCACGCGAATCGTCTCCGGCGGCATCGTCTCAGGGCACGCGCGTTTCATCTGAAAAAGGCTAAAATCGGGATAATCGTCGTTTTGAAGCGGAACCGACGGAGCCCACGTTTTGGGCTCTCCATCTTCCAACCCCCACGCGCACCAAAATCCACGCGGTCCTTCCACTAGCGCCACTTTCCAGTGCCTATCAAATAACAACTCCTTTCCCCCGCTGCGATCCAAAGATACAACCCCAATGGTCGGATGAGAGTCACCAAGCGAATGCTCCACCGTTTTTCCCGTATATGGAAGCTTCCAGTCAATTAAAGGGGCTATCCCAGAGGAGTCGCCCATTTTTTCACGGGCGGGAACTCTTTCATTTATACGGCTAGATTTGTAAAAGGGCAAGCATCCGGGGATGCTAAAATCGTATGTAATAATTTAAAAAACCAACTCCCCTACTCGTGACACTAGAGAAATACCTTTTGAACTTGGCCTAAAGAAATAGTACAATCCGCCAATTAAAAGTAAACCCCCACCTACAGATCCTACTAAAATATAAATCAGAGTATTATCGTCTTCGTCCGTACTCAAACTGTCGTCACTGGGAGAGTCGGGCTTTTCAGTAAACGGTTCCGTTCCTTCCGTGTGAGGTTCTGTTCTTTCTGTAACAGGTTCTGTTCTTTCTGTAACAGGTTCTGTTCTTTCTGTAAAAGGTTCGGTTCTTTCTGTAACAGGTTCTGTTCTTTCTGTAAAAGGTTCGGTTCTTTCTGTAACAGGTTCTGTTCTTTCTGTAAACGGTTCTGTCCTTTCTGTGATAGGTTCAGTTATTTTTGTAAAAGGGTAAACTGTCGTAATGTTACTGGAATTATCTCCATCTTGAGGTGGCTCCGCCGAAGAATCACACGGCGGAAGATTATTAGGAGTGCTTTCTGTGCAACGAGTAAAGTTTCCACAACCGACGTTTTCCAATAAAGCATCGTAGAGAGGCCCCCTTCCTTCTATACACGGTTTGTTGGTTTTGTTACAGAATTCTTCATTTAAATATTGAACGTTGTGTGCTTCATTTTGACATGAGAAAACAAAATTGTCTGGTGTCGTTGTTTCAAAAACATTCCCCTGTAGCGTAAAGTTTGTTTTCGGGAATACAACATTTTTTAAGCTTTTACAGTCAGAAAAAGCATTTTTTTGAATTATCGTCACATTCGTATTCGACAAATTGGCCTCTTGGATTCCGGTATGATAGAATGCCCTTTCTTCAATAAGTTGCAACGAATCAGGGAAAGTAACAAAATTTAAGTCTTCACACAGAAGAAAAGTCGATTTTCTAATTTCTGTGACCTGTGTTTGTAGTAAATTAGCCATTTGGATTCCTGATTGTCGAAAAGCGCTTTGTCCAATAATTTGCAGTGAAGATGGAAAGGTAACGTTCAACAAATCTTCACAAGAATAAAAGGCATAATTACGAATTTCTTTAACATTTGTACTTGATAAATCAGCCTCTTCAATTCCCGACATTTGTAAAGCAGAGCTTCCAACGGTTTCTAACATTGCCGGGAATATGATAGTTTTCAGGTTAGAACATAAAAAAAATGTATAGGATGCGATATCTGTCATTTTTGTTTGTGATAAATCGGCCTCCAAAATTCCGGAACCCCAAAAGGCCCCATCTTTGATAATTTCCAAATTGCGAGAAAAAATGACACCTTTCAGACTCTTGCAATTGTGAAAAGCATAATTTTCAATTTCTGTTAGACTTGTTCCAGAAAAATCAGCATTTTGGATTTCCGTTTCTGCGAAAGCATACTCTGCAATAAATTTCAACGAATTTGAAAACAGAACATTCTTCAGCATTATACTCTTATAAAAAGCTCGAAATCTAATTTCGGTTACGTTTGTTCTTGAAAAATTAGCACTCGTGATATTTGAACTTTCAAAGGCAGAGTTTTCAATGGTTTTTAGCGATTCGGGAAAGATGACATTTCTCAGGCCGGTGCAATTAAAAAAAGCGTATTTTTCAATTATTTTTACGTTTGTTTTTGACAAATCAGCCTCTTCAATTCCCGAACCATAAAAAGCATCCTCTCCAACAGTTTCCAGAGAATTTGGAAAAAGAATGGTTTTTAAATTTTTACACTTATAAAACGATTTTTTTCCTATCATTTGAACTTGTGTGTGTGACAAATCCACTAATGATAAATTTGTGACATTTTGGCAATAACTGTCGCAATAATAATCTGGTATCTCCAATATTCCAGCTGGAAAAGTAATATTATCACTACATTCTGGTAGTTCTTCTGTACTCGCTGTCAAAAAAGGTGCCAACAAAATCAAGAGATTCATGGCATTGGACACTAAGAATAAAATATTGAATATGGATATACTTTGATGTTTTTGTCAATGCTTTCCTAATTGAAATTCAAAGGGGCACCAGATATAAACCATTCATATTTTTTCTTCTAAAAAATATGACACCTATAATACTTTTTCCGTTAGCATTTGGGTTGTCAGACTTGGGAAAAGTTTTGTATGATCACAATATTGATTTCGGAATTGAAAGATTAGACGGAGTAGAACCAGATACATCACTTTGCAGTATGTTTTTTCCTTATGACCCGGACTATGGGAACAATACAAATTGCGGGAACGAATGTAGAAGCGTAAACAATGATGAATCCTCAGAATGTGCATTGCAATGCCAAAGTAAAAATTGTGGAAGATTTTGTGTGAGTTCGGGTAAATCTTTTTTGGGTTGCGCTTATAGTTGTTCTGGTGAAAACTGTGGACAACACTGCTATGGTAGTTGGTGTAGCACATTTTGTGATGGTAAAAACTGTGGTCAATACTGCACTGGTGACATTTGTGTCACAAACTGTATCGGTGAAAACTGTGGGCAACACTGCTCTGGTGAAGGATGTGCCGGAGAGTGTAACGGTGAAAACTGTGGCCAATACTGTTCTGGTTATGCTTGCTCTTCTTTATGTAATGGTGAAAATTGCGGCCAGTACTGCTCTGGTGATCTATGCGCTTATGGATGCAATTCTACAAGCTGTGGTGATTATTGTTTAGGAAATGGAGAAA
>MDTG01208837.1_pt1 | contig 11147 bp, 10 predicted proteins | sample 811421 | NCBI WGS metagenome assembly MDTG01 (sample SAMN05326645, study PRJNA326480) | marine metagenome | isolation source: seawater | place: Pacific Ocean: South East | collected 2011
AATTTCAAGAATGTCTAGAATCAAAATCAAACCCCCGGATCTTTTGTATGTGCCTTTAAACCAATTAATGCCATTGCAATTAATGTAAATCCAAGTCCTGCTCTGACTACATTCATCATTGCAGAATTAGAAGGGATTGATCCCATTATAGCGCCAGCATCTCCCATTAATTGGGGTGCTAATCCTACTAAAGTTAACATAATTGGTGAAAGCATTCCGATGGAAAGTAAAGATTCTGGAAGACCTCCTAAATCTTCAATATATTTCTTCATTTTTTCGTTTCTTTCTTCTTCTTCAGCCTCTGCTTGCATTTTTAATGTCTTTAATACATCAGTATTTGATTTAACATTGTTATACATTGTTGTTAATAATTTGTTATATCCTTTACTAGAGGCTTTTTTCATTAATTCTCTTAGAGAGACTTCCAGTGTTTTCCCCTTTTTTTGTTGCTTAATCATTTTTTCGAAATCAGCACTTATTATTCCGTACCCTCCCCCAGAAATTGAAAGAATTGCAGCTTCTAAACCGACTCCGGAAGACATCATAATTTCCAATGCTCTAATTGCATAGAGTAGATCTTTTGATTCTTCTTGATCTCTCATTATTGAACCTCTCCTTAAACAATATCTTCTATAAATTCAAATTCAAACTCTTTTGATTCTCCATCAAATTCAAACCTTCCAAACACAACCTTCTTTTCGATTTCTTCATATGGTTCATGGATATATGGTTGTCCACCTCTAAATATCGCTAAAACTTCTTTGTACTGATCTAAATCTAAACTTCCTCTGACAATATAAATTGCACTTTCTGCACCTTCATCAATTAGATCATCGCCTTCTCCGCCATGAATAATAGTTCTAGTTAATCTTCTAGAGATTTTGACAGTAACACTACAATTTCTGAATTCAATCCATTTCCCATTAGCCGGCCGCAAGTGAAAAACTTGATCTCCCATTGTCATCCTCGACAAGCCACAGAAGAACTGGGACTTGAATGTAATGGGCGATTTAACCAAAAATTTTGATCAAGTAACTAATTTATACCATCCAAATTTAATTTCAAATAATTCGCCATCATCCACCATGTTTTCAATTGAAATCTCTGATGTTTCTCTTTCTCCATTATTTTTTAAGCAATAGTCTACTATTGATTCAAAATCAACTCCATTACCCTTGTCATTAAGTTTAATAAATTCTTCAATTAATGATTTGTAATTTAATTCTTCTGAATCTGAATTGTTTTCAGGAGATGGTTCAACATCTGTTTCTGGTAATTGTACTTGTGGAGAATCTCCTTCAGCAATTGCTAATGATCTTAAGACATTTAGTTTATGGAATTCAGAATCAATTTCTCCATAATGTTCTTTTGAAAGTAGGAGTCCTTCGATTAAATCTGATGGAATTTCTCCTTTTTTATATTCTGAAGTTGTAGATTCAAACTTATTAGAATTACGATATGCATCAATTCTTCTTAATGTGGCATCGCACGCATCAACTAATAAGTTTGCATATTGTTTCGTATCAATAACAATTATCTCTTCAGGTCTTAGGCCAGTAAAAATCGAACCTTCATCAGATTGTCTCATTGATGATTTCGCAACCATCATGATTAATACAGGTTCACCTTGTTGAAATTTTGCTAGCAATTCATCTGCTTGTATTTGTAATTCTTCAGGTTGGAAAGTACCAATACTAAAGAAATGTAATCCTGTAGGGTCTCTAATTCTTCCAGTCCAAAAAAGTCCTGAACTAGTTTCTCTCCTTTCCATTAATTCTAAAAGCCCCATAGCAATTAATCGGTTTACTTTGGCACCTAATTTGGTAATAATAAAAGCGGGATCAAATTCTCCATTACCTTGTTGTTTAAGTGTTGATTCTGAATATTCCTGTGCTAAAATTCTTATTGCCGGTTGTCTTTTTGCTCTGTTAAAATTTGATTGCATTTTAAATCCCCCATTTTATTTTAATTTCCGAAGCATATGTCTTTGGATCTATCTTTTCAATTTCTAATTCTTCAGTCAAGAACATTGCACCTTGTTGATCAACAATACTCCTTCCCCTAATTGTAACAGTATTTCCTAAAAGTTTTGATCTTAAATTTTTGATAAATTCTGCCTGACCAATTTTATTTAGTTCCTCATTAAACTCTTCCATTGATTTTTCAAGAAACCTTTCACTTGCTTGTCGATTTAAAATTAAAGAAATACAATTCTCTCCATCATCCATAATCATTCTTAATCTCATATCTTTTGTTGCTTCAGAAGTGTCATCATCATTTTTTAGTACTCTTCTTTCTGAATTTCTCCATATGATTCCAGAATCGTTACGTACAGAAACAATGGTTCCTTTTGTTTCTATATCAGCTCTTGAACCACTATTAACAAGTTCTTTTGTTGAAATAAATTTAAATTCATTAGAATTTTCAATAGGATCCCATACAGCCTCATCATGTATTTTTGCTTGATCTAGGTTGTCTATTGTAATATCCGGAATCCCTTGCCATGAACGGACTCTAACACCTTTCAAAGTCAACCAAATTGGTAATTTGTCTTGATTAATTTCTAAATTTTGCCAACTAGTCATTCTACATTTTCCCGAAGGGTCAAATACCTCTCCAGACCATACAGTTTTTTTGTCACCATTTTCACTATCGAATTCTCTTTTCACCCATGATTTTATTTCGACTGTAATATCAATTTCTCGCATGCCATCTCTTAATTCTGAAATATTTTGTTTTGTAGATGAAAGTAAGTCCTCTAATATTGGAAATTTTGAGTCTCTATAATTCTCAATTTTTGTATATTGGCTTATATTTAATTCTGGAGTTTCTCTAAACCTTCTGATTTGAGCTTTTTCAATTTTTATCAAATCTCCAATGTTATAATTAAATTCTACCCAACTAACATAACCAATTTTTCCGGTACTATCTGCAATTTGGCCTTTGACCATGTCTAAGGTTCCACTGCCATCCTTTTTTTCTATTGTATTTTCATTTTTACTTACAATTCTTCCAATTACGGTTACAATTCCGTCTTGATTATTAACATCTGAGATGTTAACTGGTTCATCTAATGTTGGTGGTGTGTCATCCCCCTCTTGTAAGACTACAATTCTAGAACTTTGATTAATATTCAAAGAGAGATTTCCTTCATATTCATTTACAGAACCACCCTCAATTCTTACTATTGAACCTGGTTTTAATGTGTCTATGTGGTTGCCCCAATCAGTATATTTCAATCTTTTTCGAGAGCCTAATTTGCCCCATGGATCTTCTTCAATTAATCCATACCCCATTTGCCTTTCTTGGCCTCTAATTTCTCTACTCCATGGATTAAATGTAATGACTTTTACTTCAATTTCAATATTTTTATCTTCGGCAGATAGTGAACTAAAGTTCTCTATTTTTTTAATTTCTCTTAATGACGTACTTGTTTGGATTTTTACATCACCCGCTGAAAATTTTCTTAATACTGAACGCAAAGCATCTTTTGGAGGAATCAGAAAATCTTTTTGATATCTCTCAAACTCTTTTTTAATTTCTAATTCTGATGCGTCAGGACACTGTTCGATTACAGTTTTAATTGCTTCATTTAATTCTTCATTCAAAATTTATTCCCCCGTTACCATGTGCACTTTTATCCCATGGCCTCGAGGTCCTGGCGATGGCATTACGTGCTTGTTGTGTAAGTATTTTCACTTGCTCACCATGACCTTCGTAACCTCGGAGGTTCTTGAATTAATTGATTAAGATGGGAGTGATGATTTTGCCAGATGGCTAATAAATAAATCTTCATTAATCAAATCTTGATTGCCTTCAAAAGTTATTCCCAATCTTTCAATTCCTAATTTAGTTGGTTTTGGTCTTTCAGTAATTAGCGATGCCTTAATTTGATATAGGATTTTTTGTGCTTTTTCAGTAAAAGATTCTATTGAAAGTTTGGGTAAAAAGTCTAAATTTTCTATTTTTTCGGGTAAGAACAATAACCATGCTTCAGAATCATCATCATTTAATCCTGCTCTTTTAAATGCTGTCTTTAATTGATTTGTTCCCGAGATTACTCTAATGAATTCTGCATCAGGGTTTTTTGATAATGCAGAATTTTCATTGAAATTTTCCTCTACTAAATACCAAGTATTCCATAAATGCCTTTCACCTCCTGCAGCATATTTTGAAAGAAGCAACCATCTATTATTCGGCCTGATTTCTAGAAATTTTTTTACTAATTTAGATTTGTCTTTTTCATTAATATCTAATTTAATTCCCCAGCAAGGAAACCACGGAACATCAGCCTCCATGAACCTTGGGATTAGCTATTCATTTTGATGGTTTTCTATTTTTCACCAGGTAAAGGTTCATCATCTAAGCGTTTTTTGGGAAAAATTTCAGCAACATCTTTGATTTTAATTCTATTAATTATTTTATCTAATAATTTTGGGCCCCATCCAGGTAATGCTAATAATCGATCTTTATCTCTTGAAGTTAATTCTTTTATGTCTCTGGGATTATTAACACCCATGTTTGCCAAATCTCTGGCTCTTTTCCTTCCAATATTTGGAATTACAATTAGATTTAGTAATTCTTTTTTACAACCATATCTTATTCTTTTAGTTAATTCTTCAATCATGTGCATTACATGTTTTTTAGCTTTCTTAAGCTGATTGTCATTATTAAATTTAGAATCATATAATAAAATTTGTTTTGATGAGTATAATAACCATTCAGCAAGTTCCACTCTTCCTCTCAAATCTCCAGGCATAATATTGTGTGTTTTTTCTATATCTCTTAATTCAAATTCTTCAATCCAATCTTTAAGAATGCACGTTGATTTAATTCTACTTAGGTGTGTATCCTCCAATTCTTTTTCATTAAGGAGTTCAATTTCAATGAGTGTTGATTTTTCACTTAATTTTTCATATTCAGAATCTTTCCACCAAAATGTCATAAAATCATCTGTAGAAGATATTAGATATAGTAAACTTTCAATTGTAAGTGGTAAGTCTTTTGAGTTTTTATATGCTCTACGTACAGCTCTCCTTAATCCATTTCTTAATAATAATCCACTAGTTGGATCAAGATACATTCTTGTAACTAGTTTTCCAAATGCACTTGCTTCATACGTCATAACTAGAGGTTCTGAAATTGTGGGCGAATCAAAATTTTCTTCCCATTTGCTTGCCAAATTAAATCCTAAGTTAATTGGGGCATTTGATTTAATTTCAGATTTTTCTTCCAATTTAACGCCCTCAGATTCTCTAGCTATATTGACCCATGTTGGAACTTCATCATTCCATGATTCATTTTCATCTAATTCAGTATTGTTATTTACTAATTCATAGAGTTGATTATTACAACCTAATCTTGTAACTAATTCATTATCTGAAAGCCATTGAATCCATTGCTCAATTCTTTCCTCAAGCATTTTTCTTGGTTGAGTATGTCCAAGAAATGTATTTCTGAAAAAATCACTAATTGCGTATCTCGAATTAATGCTGCTAGTTGCAACTAATGATAAAATATGAGTTCTTAGTGAATTTTCAGCAGCTAACTTGGAAGAGATATTTTCAGGTTGTCCATGAATGAATTTTTCAGAGACAAAGTCTGCATTTTCAAGAGAGTTTTCACCTTTACAATGTAACCATGCATCTCCTATTGAATCATAACGAGGTCTTCCTGCTCTTCCTAGCATTTGTTGAATCTCCATGACAGAAAGCCATCTAGACATCCCATTTTCAAAACGTTTTAAATCTCTAATTATCACTCTTCTAGCTGGTAAATTTACTCCAGATGCTAGAGTGGGAGTTGCTACAATACAAACAATTTTCTTTTGTTTAAATGCATCTTCGATGAATTTCCTTTGATTTCCACTTAATCCTGCGTGGTGAAATACAACCCCTCCGGATATTACCGATTGCAAATTATCAGATACAGAAGAATCATCACTTATTTTTTGCAACTCTTTTTTTAATACATTATATTCTTTTAATCTTTTATCATTTGATTTTGTAAATTTTTTGATGATTCTTTCAGAAAGCTTCCTTGCTAGGCTTTGGGCTGATCGTCTTGTAGAAACAAAAATTAATGATTGTATCTCTTCCTCCAAAGAATCTTCTAATGCAGCAATCATTGGTTGGGATGAAGGCCCTTTAAGTGTACGAGGAGGCGGTAAATTGGAAATTTCTTCCTTAGATGAAGAAATCCTTTTTCTTGGTTCTAGATCAATATTTGCTAGAGTTGATTGTTCTAATGTAACAGGCCTCCAAGATGATTGGATTAATTCTGCTCTTAACCACTTTGCTAGTGTTCTTGAATTTCCAATTGTGGCAGATAAAGCGATAATTTGGATAGAATTTTCTGAATATAGGAACCTTGTCAAATTTATTTCCATTGTAGGACCTCTAGAATAATCATGAATCAAATGTACTTCATCAGCGATAATAATACTCAAACCTTCCATGATCTGAGGTTTATTTCTCATTAAGGAGTCAAATTTCTCACTGGTGCATACAATTATGTCTGCATTTTCAATATTGGTATTTTCACCTTCTCTATCTCCTAATGATAATCCCACTTTTAATTCTAGGTGTTTGCCAATCTCCGAAAGTTCAGAAAATTTTTCACCAGCTAGAGCTTTAAGTGGTACGATATATGCCGCTTTACTTCCTTTATTTTTTATTAATAATTTTTGAATTATTCCTATGTAAGCAATAAGAGATTTCCCACTAGCGGTTGGGATTGAAATTAATGTATTTTTTCCATTTAGGACGGGCTCTAAAGCTTCTTTTTGAGGAGGATATAACTCTGTAATTCCCCACGATTTTTGGAAAAAATTTTTGGCTTGAGTAGGTATTTTCAATTTTGAAATTGAGTTTGAGTTACTCGCCATGGAGATATACAGTGGTCTAAGGCTCAAAAGTACTTGGTTCACTCTTTTTGACATTTTTATGGCATAAAAAAATATTTAATTTAAGGTTTAATTGAAGGGCAAGGGTAATGAGCGGGGACATATTGGTTAGGTCAGGGCTGACTATGGACGAAGACTTTGAAGCCATGATATTAGAACGATTAGCGGTATTCGACGATGAACCGGATATTAACGACTGGGCAGAAATTTTCTCTGGAGCCTTAATGGCATGTATTGGTGTAGTTTATATGACTCATCCAGGGGATTTTATTAATGAAACAGTGATGTTATGGCTTTCTGCAGCGATAACAGCAGTAGGTCTTATTTGGGCAGGACATGGATTAAAAGATATGTCTGTAAAGGAAGTAAGAAGAAGTATTGTTATGCTTGAATTATCAAAAGAAAAAGACAAAGGTATTGATTATGGATTAATTAGAGATGTATTATTACATCCTAGTCAATATACAGGCTTTTTGATGGAAATTTATGAGTCTGCTTTTGAAGATGGAGTTCTGGATAAGTCAGAATTAGAGGAACTAGAAGCGATTCGTTCAGTACTAGATCTTTCTGATGAACAAGCAGCATCTATCGCATTAAAAGCAGCGATTTCAGTTGCACTAAGAGATGGGAAAGTTGAAGATAGAGAAATAGAATTAATTGAAAACGCTGCAAAAGATGCAGGAATTGATAAAGAAGGTCTAAAGAAGATTCATGAAGCATTAGAAGATGGTCATCTAGATGAAGATGAGAAGAAAATGCTCGAAGGATTAGTTTATGGAGCCTCTTCAGAGGAAGAATAATCTTAGATAATCATTTCATCAATTAGTTTAGAATTGCATTTTCTGCAGATGTATCTTCCAGAAGATTTTTTTTGACGCAATACATGTATTTGGCATTTATTACATTTCCATTTCCATTTAGAATTTTTTAATTTTAGTACATTCATAAATTTTTGACCAAGTATTTCTTTTTGATTAATTGTTGGCCATAAAGCCTCAATTTTGTAAAAACTTTTATCATGCCCAATATAACCTAGACAATGTATAAATTCATGATAAATAATAATCTCTCTATATGTTTCCCATTCATTTTCAATTAATAATGGATGTATGTCTACTATTCTAACACATGATGGATCAGCATTTATTTTATTCCATTTTTTTGTAGGTAAAAACCTAGTGACTCCATGTCGATATACCGCGTTTTTCCTCAAAAAACCAATTTTAACCTTTTTTAATTCTTTAATGTCATTTTGTGTAAAAAAGTTAATCTGTTCCATTGTTTTTAGAACCTTCTCTCTTGAAGATTCTAATATGTTGTTTTTAATTTTCTTCAAGTAAAAACCTCATTATTGAATTAATGCCATCTGTGGTATGCTGGATGGCCTTCTTTTACTGAAACAAATAATCCTTCACCTTTTGCACATAATTTTTCACCAACAAATAATTTCATTGAAATTTTTGCTCGGTCTTCTAGTAATTCAACAACTTCAGAAGTTATTATTAGAGTTTCATTGAAGGGGGTTGGACGAATTAGTTTCACAGAATAATTTGCAGTTACTGTACAAGAAGGTCTTTCATCACCCCTATTATCCATAATTGCAATCGCTGCAGTCCAATTTCCATGACAGTCTAGTAGGGTTCCTATAATGCCTCCATTAATAATTCCAGGAAATGCTTGATGCTCTAGATTCGTTTTAAATTCAGTAATTAATCCACCCTCGATTCTATGTGAATCTATTTTCAATCCTTTTTTATTTGCAGGTCCACAACCAAAACATATAGAATTCGGAGCAAATTTTTTTTGTACACCAATTAATTCTGACATGTACTGACCGTGTTTTGAGAGGTTTATCAATAAATGGTATAGACTGTTTAGGTTCAAGAATAGAAATAGGTTGATTAGTCTCCTTCATTTGTATCTAAATTGGGGAGATATGTCTAAAAAAAAACCTAACCCCAGAAATCGTGTTGATAAACATAAAAAAATACGTATTTCTCATGAAATGTCTGCTGAGAGGAAGAAGGCAGTAAAAGATGCAATGAAAGAAGAAAAAATTTCAAAACCAGAATGGGATAGAATTAATGCCTCTTTAGAATATAAATTTAATAGAAAAAAAGTAAAACCTGGTGAAATTAGAACTATCAAATTAAATCTTCTTAAAGTTTCAATTGGAGATTCATGGCCTACTTCGGTTTGTATTTTACATGGTAAGAGGCCAGGCCCAGTAGTTACAATTATTGGAGCAATTCATGGAGATGAATTAACAGGGCCTAGTGCTTGTTCTCATCTTTTATCTGAGGCTTTAACTTCCGATGGTGGGCCTTTAGATCCAAATAAAATTGCAGGTACGATTAGAATTGTTCCAGTAATAAATACTCCTGGATTCAAGTCAAATTCTAGATATTTTCCAGATGGTAGAGATTTAAATCGTGAATTTCCAGGTCGTAGAACTAGTAATACAACTCAAAGAGTAGCTTACAGAATTTATCATTCTTTAATTAAGGATTCAGATTATGTAATTGATCTACATTCTGCAGCAAAAGGTCGTTCAAATATGCCTCAGATTAGAGCTGATCTAACTCACCCCTCATCACAACGTTTGGCAAAATCATTTGGGATTGAAGTTATTTTGGATAGTAAACCTCCAAAAGGTTCATTGAGAAGAGTGACAAATAATTTGGATATTGGTGCAATTACTTATGAGGGTGGGGGTGCAAGCACACTTGATCATGAATCTGTACAGGTTGCAGTAAATGGAGTTTTGAATTCTCTTAAAACATTACATATCATACCTGGTTCTCCAAATAGGCCTAGATTTAGACTTTTAGCATCAGGATCTACATGGTTAAGGGCCCATGGAGGTGGTTTGTTGGATATGTTAGTTGGGCCTGGTTCTTTTGTCGAAGAAGGAGATATTGTTGCAACTATTAGTGACCCTCAAACACCAGGTGAATCAATTAATTTAGAATCTCCAATCACAGGATTATTTATTTGCGCTGCGACTCATCCATTTGTAACTGCTGGAACACCCGTGGGGCATATTCTTCCTATCACTAAATCTAAAGATTTAATTTTAAATCAGTGTGGAGATGATTCTAGATTAATTGTAAATGGATCCTTGGGTGCTCCAGTTTGGAGGGAAGAGTCCGATATTGATGAAATCTCAATAGGAGGGGAATGGTTAGGTGGTAACGTAGATTCCGAATGGCAAAAAGAATGGTCTTCACTTAGTTCAGGAATTCAACAAAGTGCCGAAATAGCAGCAGAAGAAGAAGATTAGTTATTCAAAACTAGGATTTAATGTACTCTTCTACAACAGAAATTACTTCTTGATCAGACATTAACTTTCTTTTTGATTTTGCAACTTCAAATAAATGTGCTACTAACTCATCCTTAGGTTCATATCCATTCTTTTCAAGCCACCAAATTATATTTGATTTACCACTCATATGTCCTATTCTAATTACTTGTTCTAATCCAAAATCTTGTGCAGGTACTCCAGAATATACTCTATCTGCAAGCCAATGATCTCCTTTCTTCATTGCTTTGATTACTGCAGATGCATGAACCCCAGTGCCTGTTTCAAAAGCATCTTCTCCAAAAACAGGATAATTCCTTGGTAAGGCAACTTCAATATATTCATGAGCTTTATTCATGTATTCATTTAATAGGGTTAAGTCATTGTCAATAACTCCCATTAAACTAAGATTTACAAGAGTTTGATCTAATGGAGCATTCCCTGCTCTTTCTCCAACTCCAAGAGCAGTTCCATGAATCACATCTGCTCCCGCTTCAACAGCTGCTAAGTTATTTGCAATTCCTAAACCCCTGTCTTGATGTCCATGCCAATTAATTTCTATTTTATTTCTCTTAAATCCTGAATCAGGAATCACCTCTTCTTGGATGAATGATAATAATTGTCTAGTTCCATTAGGTGTGACATGTCCACATGTGTCGCATACACAGAGCCTATCTGCACCTAATTCTAAAGCACGAGTATAAATCTGTTTAACATCTTCAGGTCTACTTCTTGTTGTATCTTCTGTTACAAACATTACAGGAATGTCGTTTTCTATAGCAAAACCTACGGCTTTTTCCATAGTTGAAATTAATTTTTCCATAGTCCATCCTTCTGCATACTGGCGTATGGGACTAGTGCCAAGAAATGCACTTGCTTGAATTGGAATCTCATATTTTGCTTGTAATTCTACAAGTGGCTCTATGTCTGAAATCACAGTTC
>MDTG01284007.1_pt1 | contig 11147 bp, 12 predicted proteins | sample 811421 | NCBI WGS metagenome assembly MDTG01 (sample SAMN05326645, study PRJNA326480) | marine metagenome | isolation source: seawater | place: Pacific Ocean: South East | collected 2011
AACCAACAAATAATGTAATAATAAAAATTATTATAATAAATATATTTTTTTTTATAAAATTAAGCATTATGTAATAATCTAAAAAACATTTAATTAATGAATAATTGCTTTATAATATTGGCTGCTGGAAAAAGTAATAGGCTTAATTCCAATACACCAAAGCCATATATTCATTATAAAGGTGATATACTAATTAATCATTCTATAAATAAGGCAATTTTATCAAAAAAATTCTCAAAAATAGTTGTAGCATTCAATAAAAATCATAAAAAATACATTAAAAAGATTAATAATCAAAAAATTAGCTTCGTAATCGGGGGAAAAACTAGAGCCGAATCATCAAAAAAATGTTTGAAATTTCTTAAAAAATTTAAACCAAAAAATATTTTGATTCATGATGCTGCAAGACCTGATTTTTCGGTAAAATTAATTAATAAACTTCTATTTGCATTAAAAGATTATGATGGAGCCATACCTGTTTTAAAAAGTAAAGACTCTGTAAAGTTAAAAGAAAAACAGAAAATTTTTAATTTAAATAGAGATAAAATTTTACTTTCTCAAACACCTCAAGCATTTAGATTTAAGGAGCTTTTTAATCTTCAAAAAAAAATTAGTAAAAATACAACAGATGATGTTAGTTTATTAATCGATGAAAATAAAAAAATTAAAATCGTCAAAGGTGAAGAAAAAAATTTAAAGATAACTTCGTTACAAGATTTAAAAAAAAAAGATATTTCCTTTGGAATTGGCTTTGATATTCATAGACTTGTTCCGAATAGAAAGTTATATTTAGGTGGCTTAGAAATTAAATCAAAACTAGGAACTCTTGGCCACTCCGATGGAGACCCTGTTCTTCATTCAATTACGGATGCAATTTTAGGTGCAACATCAATGGGTGATATAGGAGAAAAATTTTCAGATAGAGACGAAAAATTTAGGAATATTAGATCAACAATCTTATTAGAACAAGTCGTTAAAGAAATAAAATTAAAAGGATATTTTATAAACAATCTCGATATCAATATTATCACTCAAACTCCTAAAATCAAAAATTATAAAAATAAAATTATTAAAATCATTTCAAAAATTTGTCAGATTTCAAACAATCAAATAAATATTAAAGGTAAAACGACTGAAAAACTTGGAATTATCGGAAAGGAAAAAGCTATAGCATGTGAAGTATTAGCTTCTGTATCAAGACATGAATAAATTGGGAAGACTATTTTTAACAATGATGAATATTGGTTTATTAAGACCATTTCCTGGAACAATTGCATCTGCAACAACTTCTTTATATTACGTAGGATGTTTTCATTATAATGTAAGTTTTAAATTTTTATTTACAATTTTTTTATTGTTTTCGTTTTTAGCTGTTTATCTTATAAATTTATTATCAGATCAATTTGATGAAATTGATTCAAAAGAAATTGTAATCGATGAATTTTTAGGACAGTCAATTCCTCTTCTTTTTTTTTATTTTTTAGTTAACCAGGTATCATCTAACACCTATTTATTTTTTATTTTAACAATTATATCTTTTATAGGATTTCGTTTTTTTGATATTATAAAACCCTATCCTATTAATTATGTAGACAAAAATATGAAAAATGGATTAGGTGTGGTTTTAGATGATTTGATTGCGGGATTATATACAACAATTATTCTTTATATTAGTATAATTATATATGATAAATTGTAAAAAGGTAATTAACTTACTTAAGAACAAAAATTTAAAAATTAGTTTTGTAGAGTCCTGTACCGGAGGTTTGCTATCAAGTAAGATTACATCAGTTAGTGGTTCATCAAAAATATTCAACTTAGGTCTAGTTACTTATTCAAATAATACAAAGATTAAGTTTTTAAAAGTTCCTTCTAAAATAATTAAAACTAACGGATCAGTAAGTGAACAGTGTTGTTTTTCTATGGTAAAAAATCTCAGCAAATTAAGTAATAGTGATTTAAATGTATCCATTACAGGAATTGCTGGACCCAAGGGTGGCACAAAAAAGAAACCTGTTGGATTAGTTTATATTGGCATAAAATTTAAAAAAAAAATAATTGTTAAAAAGTTTTTGTTTAAAAATAAAAGGAGAATAAATATTCAAAAGTCTACAGTAAACGAGGCTTTAAAACTGATACTAGCTACTTTGGAATAATTCTTCAGCTCTTTTTTGAAAAGCATCAGCAATTTTATCAAGACCAAACTTAAATGATTTAGTCATAAAAATATTAAGAAATTGATTTTTAAGTTCAAAATCTACTTCAAAAGACACCTCAGTGCCTTTGTCTAAATTTTTAAAATGCCACTGATTGTTAAGATATTTAAGAGGACCATCCAAGTTTTTTACAATTATCCTATCTTCAGCTTTTTTGTATATTACATCACTTTTATAAGTATCTTTGAATAGACCTTTGCCAATTGTTAAATCTGCAACAATATTTTGAATGTTCCCGTCGATTTTATTTTCATAAATTTTTGCATTTAAACAATAAGGAATAAATGATGGATAATCCTCAATATTTAAAACAAGACTTATTAAATCTTTTTTAAAACAATTAATTTTTCTCTTTACTGATGCTTTTGGCATTAAATAGACTTCTCTTTTTTTTAAGTAAAGCAAAATCTTCATCTGCGTGATATGAGGATCTTGTCAATGGTGATGAAGAAACTAATAAAAAACCTTTTGCTTTAGCTATTGTCTCTAAATCTTTAAACTCACTTGGATTATAATATCTTTGAAGAGGAAAATGTTTTGTCGATGGTTGTAAGTATTGACCAATTGTCAAAAAGTCAACTTTGGCAGATCTTAGATCGTCCATTACCTGAAGAATTTCTTCTTTTGTCTCACCCATTCCAACCATTATACCAGATTTAGTGAAAATCTCTTTGTCTATCTCCTTTGAATTTTTTAAAAGTTCTAAAGAAGAAAAATAACGAGAGCCTGGTCTAACTCTTAGGTATAAACTAGGAACAGTCTCAATATTGTGGTTAAAAACATCGGGCTTTGCATCTAATACTTTTTTATAAGCTTCGCCTTTTCTTAAGAAATCTGGAGTTAGAACTTCAATAGTCGTATTGTGATTTTCTTTTCTAATTTGAATTATTGTTTCAAAAAAGTGATTTGAACCACCGTCCTCGAGATCATCTCGGTCAACTGATGTAATTACCACGTGTTTTAAATTTAATTTTTTTACTGCTAAGGAAATTTTTTTAGGTTCAAATGGATCCAATTTATTGGGTTTTCCAGTTTTAACATCACAAAAAGCACATGCTCGAGTACAAGTGTCCCCCATTATCATAAATGTTGCATGACGTTTGCTCCAGCATTCAGTTATATTTGGACAATTTGCCTCCTGACATACTGTAACTAGATTGCTTTTATTAACTATAGTTTTTGTTAAAAAAAATTCTTTACTGTTTAAAAGTTTCGATTTAATCCATTTTGGTTTTTTTTTTATTGGATTAATAGAATTCTTTTGTTTTTCGGGATGTCTAAATTTACTCATCAGAAATTATATAAATACTTTCACCTTTTTTACCAAGCATAAATTTGTCACGCAATAAGATTTCTATATAATCTATATCTAAATTATCACTTAAAAGTGAATTTGATTTTTCTACCCTATAAATTTTCTTTTTTAAAGAAATTTTTTTTATCTCAAGTTTATTAAAATAGTTAGTTTTATCCATGTAAGAAAATAAACCTCTATTCCCACCAAAAATATTTAGAATAAAATAAATAATCAATATAAAAGGGAGTAAAATATAAATCTTGTTCTTAATTTTAGTAATCATTTCAAATTAGCCATATTTTTTTTACTTGAAAGCTTACTCTCTATTCTCAATAATTGGTTATATTTTGCAACCCTTTCTGATCTACATAATGAGCCAGTTTTAATTTGATTCGAATTTGTACCAACAGCTAAATCAGAAATAAAAGTATCTTCAGAATCTCCTGATCTATGAGAGATAATTGTTTTGTATCCAATGGCTTGTGCAAATTTGATAACTTCTAAGGTCTCCGTAACTGTGCCAATTTGATTCAGCTTAATTAGCACTGCATTTGACGATTGGTTTAAAAAACCTTTTTTCAGTCTTGACAAGTTTGTCACAAATAAATCGTCACCGACTATTTGTAATTTTTTTTCTTTTTTTGAAAAACTATACCATGCATCCCAGTCATTTTCTGCGAAAGGATCTTCTATTGACTTAACCTTATATTTATTAATTAACTTTGAATAATATATTATTGTTTTTTCGATCGTTGTGTATTTTTTTGAATTTATTGAGTATCTTTTATCTTTGTAAAGTTCATTTGCTGCAACGTCCAAACAAATAGAAACATCCTTACCATTTGTAAACCCAGACTTTTTGATTGCCTTAACAATAAGATTCAATGCATCCTCGTTTTTTGTTATCATAGGCGCAAATCCGCCCTCATCCCCAACAGATATAGACATTTTCTTATTTTTAATAAGTTTTTTTAAATTTTGAATGATTAAAAAACATATATTCATTGCCTCTGAAAAAGTTTTAGCTTTATCAGGTCTAATCATAAATTCCTGAATTCTAAGACCATTGTTTGCATGGGCTCCTCCATTTATAATATTCATTAATGGATATGGAAGTTTAAAGTTTTTTTTAAATAAAAAGTTTTTATATAGAGGAATTTTTTTTATTTTTGCTGATAATTTTTTTACTGACATAGAGACTGAAAGGATGGCATTGGCACCAAGTTTAGATTTATTTCTAGTCCCATCCAAATTGATTAAAATAGAATCAATTAATTCCTGATTGTGAATATCTTTATTCATTATTTTTTTTGAAATAAAATTATTGACAATATTAACTGCTTTATAAACACTCTTACCATGAAATTTTTTATTTAATTTGTCTCTTTTTTCATACGCTTCATACGTTCCAACGGAAGCGCCAGACGGACAAATACTTTTAGAAGAAACTTTTCCACAAAATATTTCAGTCTCTATGGTTGGAATACCTCTGCTATCAAATACTTGTCTTGCAACAACTTTTGTAATATGAGCCATTCAAAAAAAAATTAAGTTTTAATTAATTGATCTATTAGTTGTAATTCATTTACTAATTTGTCCAATTTATTAAGTGGAATCATGTTTGGCCCATCTGATGGAGCGTTGTCTGGGTCTTGATGTGTCTCTATAAAAATACCTGCTACACCGACAGCCACTGCTGCCCTTGATAAATATGGTACAAACTCTCGTTGACCGCCGCTTTTATCACCTAATCCACCTGGTTGTTGAACAGAATGTGTTGCATCAAATACAATTGGAAAACCAGTTTTTGCCATTATTGGTATAGATCTCATATCGGATACTAAAGTGTTATAGCCAAAACTTGCCCCTCTTTCAGTAATAAGAATGTTATTATTACCGGAGTCTTCAATTTTTTTTACTACATTTTTCATATCCCAAGGCGCTAAAAATTGACCTTTTTTTACATTAATTACTTTTTTTGTTTTAGCTGCCGCAACTAATAAGTCAGTTTGTCTGCACAAAAATGCTGGTATTTGAATGACGTCAACATGATTTGCAACAATTGAACATTGTTCAACGTTATGAACATCTGTTAACACAGGTATTTTTAGTTCCTTTCTAATTTTATCAAATACCGGGAGTGATTTTTCAATACCTGCGCCCCTTTTACTAGTTAAGCTTGTTCTATTGGCTTTATCATAAGATGTTTTAAATATTAATCCTAAATTATATTTCTTTGTAATTTCATTTATTTTACCTGCGATATCCATCGCATGCTGTTCTGTTTCTAGCTGACATGGTCCTGCGATTAAACATATTTTCTTATCGTTCGAAATTTCTAAATCGTTGCAATTTATTGTAATATTTTTCATTTATTTTGTTTCGCAGCCTCGATAAAAGACGAGAATAGTGGATGTGGATCCAAAGGTCTAGATTTAAATTCTGGATGAAATTGGACTCCTATAAACCATGGATGATCTTTTAATTCAATAATCTCAGGTAATTTATTATCTGGTGACATGCCTGAGAATATCATGCCCTTTTTTTCAAATTTTTTTTTAAAATTACTATTAACCTCGTAACGATGTCTATGTCTTTCATAAATTTTACTTTTTTTGTAAATATTTTTTATTAAAGAATTGTGTTGTAATTTTGCAGTATAGATCCCTAATCGCATTGTTCCACCAAGACTTTTTGATGTTCCTTTAAAAATTTGACCATCTTTATTCCATTCCTCAATTAATCCTATTACTGGCGTGCATTTATTATTGAATTCACTTGATCCAGCGTTCTTAATATTTAGCTCATTTCTTGCAAATTCTATAATTGCCATCTGCATTCCAAAGCAAATTCCTAAGAAAGGTATCTTTTGTTTTCTTGCAAAGTTTATACATGCTATTTTTCCTTCGGTTCCTCTTTTTCCAAAACCACCTGGTATCAAAATGCCAGAGAGACCTCTTAACTTCTTCTTAACTTCAAAAATTTTAAGTTTCTCTGAGTCAATTCTAATTAAATTAATTTTAACATTATTATATATACCTCCATGAACTAGTGCTTCATCTAATGATTTATATGCATCTTTGAGATTAACATATTTTCCTATAATTCCAATTTTCACTTCAATTAAATTTTTTGAAGTTATAATTTTTGTAACATTCTTCCATGGTTTAAGATCAACTTTTTTTTTGGGTTTTAATTTGAAATATTGAAAAACTTGTTTATCCAAACCCTCTTTACAAAAACTCATTGGAGCTTCATAAATAGTTTTCACATCTACTGTTTCAATTACGCTTTCGATGGGGATATTACAAAATAAAGAAATTTTTTTTCTTTGATCTAAGGGTATTGGGTGTTGAGATCTACAAATAACGATATCAGGTTGAATACCAATGCTACGAAGTTCTTTTACTGAATGTTGCGTAGGTTTTGTTTTAATTTCATCAGATGATTTTAAAAATGGAACTAAAGTAAGGTGAATAAATAAAGTTTTTTCTTTTCCTGTGTCATTGGAAAATTGTCTAATTGCCTCTAGAAAAGGTAAACTTTCAATATCTCCAACAGTACCACCAATTTCACATATTACAAAATCTTCATCTTTAATATCTTTTTTTATAAATTTTTTTATTCTATCTGTAACGTGCGGAATAACCTGTACTGTTTTTCCAAGATAATCCCCTCTTCTTTCTTTGGAAATTATGTCACTATAAATTTTACCTGTTGTAATGTTATCACTTTTTTTTGCAGAAATATTTGTAAATCTTTCGTAGTGACCTAAGTCTAAGTCTGTTTCAGCACCATCATCAGTGACAAAAACTTCGCCATGTTGAAATGGACTCATTGTGCCTGGATCAACATTTAAATATGGATCCATTTTTCTTATTCTTACTTTATAACCTTGAGATTTAAGTAAATAAGCTAGAGAAGCTGAAGACAATCCCTTTCCTAAAGATGAAACCACGCCGCCAGTGACAAAAATAAATCGCGCCATGGAAGTATCTTATAGACCTTTTCTTTTAAAAATAAAAGAAATTAATTGCTTTGAGGAATTTTTGGTACGTCCTGGTCCTTATTTTGATCAATAGTGTCAATTAGGGATTTTTCAGGCTCTAATTGTTTGTTAGAGAGAATCGTTAAACCTAGGCTACACATAATAAATAAGGCCGCAATTAGGGCGGTCATTTTGGTTAAAAAATTTCCAGCGCTTTTAGAAAACATATAACTTTCTTGAGACACACCAATACCTAAAGCTCCACCCTCAGATTTTTGCATCAATACAAGAAGTACAAGGATTATCGCAAGTATGATGTTTATTGTTAACAAAATATTTTCCATGATGATTAGTTATATGTTTTTTTTACTATATCAATAAATTTTTTTGAATTTTGTGATGCTCCACCTATTAAAAAACCATCTAGACTAGTTATTTTTTTTAAATCTTTTATGTTTTCAGTATTAACAGATCCGCCATACAAAATCTTTGGTGGCTTATCTTTAAATTTTTTTTTTATAAATTCTACTGTTTGTTCTAGTTCATTAAATTTTGGAATTTTTCCAGTACCTATTGACCAAACTGGCTCATAGGCAATAAATATACTAGAATTAGTTTTAATTTTTTTCAAACCAAGTTTTATTTGTTTTGACAGAATTGTCTTAGTTTTTTTCTTTTTTTTTTCTTTTAAGGTTTCACCAATACAAAATATTACTTTTAATTTTGCTTTTATGGCATTTTTGATTTTAATATTAATAAGTTTGTCTGACTCTCCTTTTTTTCTATTTTCTGAGTGTCCTAATATTACGTAATTCGCCCCAGTGCTTTTAATCATTTTTGAGTTTATAAAACCTGTATGTAAACCATAATGTTCACTTTCATGACAATTTTGCGCCCCCAGATCTATTAAACAATTTTCAAATTTTTTAAAAAAAGATGAGATTAACGTATATGGTGGGCAATAAATTAATCTCCCCTTCTTAATTGCTTTAGATTTTGAAAATTTAATAACTTTATTTAATGTATTTATTGATTTATAGTTTCCAAACATTTTCCAATTGGCAACAAAATACATAATTTTATTTGTCATAATTATATTTTTAATCTATAGATTTGTTTTTTATAGATCAATAAATTATCATAAATAATGCTTAATAAATTTAAAAATTTCTCAAAAAGTAAACTTGGAGCTATTGTTGTAGGAATAATTACTATCCCATTCGTGTTTTATGGTATGGGAAGCGTTTTTCAAAATAAAGAAGTAAACAATGTTGCTAAAATTGGTAATTATAATATTTCTACAAAAGATTTTATAAGCCACATAAATCAGACAGGTTTAAATCCAGATATTATCAGAGGAAATATTGATAAAGATATTTTAAAAGAAATACTTAATGATTTATTGGCAAGAAAATTTATTGAATTAGAAGTTAATAAATTTGACCTTAACATTTCAGATGGTTTTTTAGTAAATCTTATCAAAAATAATAAAAATTTTCATAATGAAGAAAATAAATTTAATAGAGTTAAATATGAAAAGTTTTTAATTGAAAATAATATTAATGCTCCAGATTTTGAAAAAAAATTAAAAAATAGGGAGCTTGAAAAAAAACTTTTTCAAATTTTTGATGGCGGTTTAAAAATACCAAACTTTATTATTAATAAAAATAATGATCTTAAGAATAGCATAATTGAACTCGAATCACTTTCTTTAGAAAAATTTTATCAAAAAGAATTTAGTAATCAGGAAATTGACAATTTTATTAAAGAAAATGAAGACTCATTAAAAGAAGATTTTATAAGTTTTACTTATGCTAAGGTAACACCAGATAATTTAATTAATTCTGAGGAGTATAATGAGGTTTTTTTTCAAAAAATTGATGAGCTTGAATATGAATCAGCAAATTCCCCAAATCTTGAAGAGTTGTTTAAAAATCATAAAAATATAAAAGTAGATTCAATTAAGGATTACAATCCACAAATAAATGAAAATTTTTCTGAAATCTTTAAAAATAGAAATGAAAGCGATATTCAAATAATTGATAAAAATGAGTATTTCCTTTTTTTTAAGATAAATAATTTAGTTAAAAAACTTCCAAGTCATAATAACTCAGAATTTAAAAAGCTTATTATTAATAGTCTTAATAACAAAAAAAAGTTTGAATTTAATAAAAAGATTTTTGATAGGATTAACAAAAATAATTTTAATTATGAAGATTTCAAGAACTTATCAGATAATATAAATTTAAAAAAAATAACTTTAAAATCAATTAAAGATAACAACTTTTTAGACATAAATTCGGTAAAATATATTTATTCATCACCTAAAGGAAGTTTTTTGTTAGTATCAGATAATAGTGAAAATGTTTATTTAGTGATGGTCAAGAATATAATTAAAAAAGAATTAAGTGTTAATTCAAACCAATTTAGTGACTTATATAATCAAACTAAAGAAAATATAAAAAATGAAATCTATGCTTCTTATGATTTATATTTAAATAATGAATATAAAGTTATTATAAATCAAAATTCAATAGAAAGATTAAAAAACTACTTCAAATGAAATTGAGTGTTGATTTTAAAGAATTTAAAAAAATATATAATAAAAAAAAAAATCAGACTTTATACTACAAGATTAAATCCAAAAATTCTTTTGAGATTGAAAACTTAATTAACAACTTTTTAGAGGATAGAAATAGTTTTATTTTTGAGTCTGTTGAAAAAGGTAAGATAAAAGGTAGATATACAATTTTTGGGAAAAAACCAGATAAAGTGTGGGAATTCAATCAAAAGAGAGTTTTTTCAATTATATCGGGGAAGAAAAAAAAAATTAAAGGTGATCCAAAAGTTATCTTAAGCAAAATAATCGATAACTTTAAATTTAAAGTTTCATCAAAGTTACCGCCTATATGCAGTATTATAGCTGGATACTTTTCTTATGATGCAATCAGATATATAGAGAAAATCAAAGATTCATGTAAAAATGATTTGAAATTACCCGATATACGATTAATTAGACCAACAACCCTTATAATTCACGATAACATTAAAAAAGAAATTTATTTTATAAAAAATTGTTTTTCCGACATTAAAATCAATGATTTGCAAAAAAAATATTTTGAAATACAAGATGAAATAAATAGTTTGTTAATAACCTCAAAAATTTCAAAAATCCAAAAGCAAACCTCGATTAAAAAGTTTACAGTGAAATCTAACATTTCAAAAAAAAGATTTTTTCAAATTGTAAATAAAGCAAAGCAATATATTAAAAAGGGTGATATATTTCAGGTTGTTCTAAGTCAAAGATTCGAAACAAAACTTACAAAAAAACCGATTGAAATTTATAAAAAATTAAGGGTAACTAACCCTTCTCCATTTATGTTTTTCTTTAATTTTAATGATTTTCAAATCATAGGTGCAAGTCCTGAAATATTAGTCAGATTAAGAAATAATATAATTACAGTTAGACCAATTGCAGGAACAAGACCAAGAGGTAAAAATGATAAAGAAGACAATTTATTAAAAAAAGATCTAATAAATGATAAAAAAGAATTATCTGAACATCTTATGCTTCTTGATTTGGGGAGAAATGATGCTGGAAAAGTTTCAAAAATAAATACAGTAAAGGTTACTGAAAAATTTAAAA
>MDTG01234055.1_pt1 | contig 11146 bp, 9 predicted proteins | sample 811421 | NCBI WGS metagenome assembly MDTG01 (sample SAMN05326645, study PRJNA326480) | marine metagenome | isolation source: seawater | place: Pacific Ocean: South East | collected 2011
AAAAATGTTAATGTCAATTCAAAAAATTTAGGTAAAAAAAATGACAAAATATCAAACTTGTACAGAATAAAATGAAAAAAAAAATTAATATTGCAATATTGATTGGTAGAGCTGGAAGTAAAGGTCTGCCAGGCAAAAATACTAGAAAAATCCTTGGAAGGCATACAGTGGAATATCCTTTAATAGCAGCAAAAAAATCTAAATTGATTAAACATATATTTATCTCTTCAGATTGTAATAAAATAAAAAAAATCGCGAGAAAATACGATGTAACAGATTTGAAAAGACCAAAGTATTTAGCAACATCCTCAGCACTAGGGGAAGATGTTTTTCAATACGCCTATTTCCAAGCAAAAAAATATTTAAATAAGTTAAATTTAAAAATTAATACAGTAACTTTGTTGTTTGCAAATGCTGCGACAATTAATTGTAACCTTATAAATAAAGGGATAAATCTACTTAACAAGAGATCATACTTTGACTCTGCTGTGACCACTTCAGTATATAATATGTGGAGCCCGGTTAGAGCAAGAGTGAAAAATAAAAACAATTGTTTGATGCCCTTTTTACCCTTAAACGTAATTTCCAATCCAAATTTTAATTGTGATAGAGACTCACAAGGAAAAATGTATTTTGCGGATATGAGTGCTTCTGTTGTTCGTCCTAAATGTTTAGAAAATATGAAAAATGGATTACCGCCCCAAAAATGGATGGGTAGAAAAATTGCGTCTATAGATTCTGAGAACGGATGCGATATTGACTATGAATGGCAAATCCCTTCGGTTGAATTTTGGCTTAAGAAAAATGGATTTAAAAGTAAAAATAAATAAAATTAAAATATTCAAAAAATTTAATTGTTATTTAAATTTTTACTTTAAATTTATGATTATTAAATAAAATAACTTTTAAAAAATTTATTGATAAAGAATAAAAAAATTAGAGTTGGAATAATTGGAGGTGGATTTGGCTATTATGGTCATTATAAAGCTTTTCAAAAAATAAACTCTTGTGAGGTAAAGGCTATAGCAACTAAAAGAGCAATAAATATTTCAAAAAAAATAAAAATTTATTCAGACCCAAAAAAATTAATTAAGAATGAAAATTTAGATTTAATCTCAATAGCTACTATACCAATAATTCAACAAAATCTTCTAAAAGAAATAATAAAAAAAGATCTTAATCTTTTTTTAGAAAAACCATTAGGAGTAGATTATCCAAAATGCTCGAATATATTATCTAGAATAAAAAAATCAAAAGTTGGAATAAATTTTACATTTCCTGAAATAGATGAATTTAGATATTTTAAAAAAAAATTTATTTCAAAAAAAATTAAGGATATCTCAATTAACTGGTTTTTTGACTCAAGTTTTAACAAATCTAGTATTTGGAAAAGTGAAAAAAATTTAGGAGGAGGTATAATCTTTAATTATTTTTCACATGCATTATATTATATTGAATTTCTATTTGGAAAAATTATAAAAATTCAAAATATAAAAAAAAAAAAATTTTTATTTCATTGTAAAATTTATACAGAAAGTAATAAAAAAATTATATTAAAACTTAACTCAAAAAATAAAACAGAATCAAAACATGAAATAAATCTAGTCAATAAGCAATCAATCAAATTATTTTCTTCAGATCCAATGAGATTTGATAAATTTAATATTTATAAAGAAAATAAGAAAGTTTCAGTGCCTAAATTAAAAAAAAGACATGGAAAAGATGTTAGGTTCATTTATGTTGTCATACTGTTAAAAAGATTTATAAAATCTATTAAAAATAATTCAAACTTTAAGCCAAACTATTTAGATGGTTTAAATAACTTAAAATGGATCAATAAAATTGAAAAAATATAATTTTCATAATGCTAAAGATGGGTATTTAAAAAATTGTCAAATCAGTAATCGAAATGATTTAGAGGAAGTTTTAGATTTAGGATTTCAGCCTTTAGGAGACAGTTTATTAACCAAAGAAGAACTTAATGAGCCTGAAACTTTCTATCCTCTTAAATTAATGAGAAGTAAGTCGCTTGGGCATTCACAATTAAGTTATATTGTGCCTGGGAATTTAGTTTATCACATGGAATATCCCTACAAATGTGGAGTTACAGCAGAAGTAGTAAAGCATCATAGTGAACAATCAAAAAAAAATATTGGAGAATTAAATTTAAAAAAAAATTCACTAATTGTTGATGTTGGATCTAATGATGGAACTCTTTTAAACGAATACAAAAAATTAGGAATGAAGGTAGTTGGTGTGGAACCAACCAATATAGCAAAATATGCAAATGCTAAAGGTATAAGAACAATTCAAGCTCCATTTAATTTAAAAATTGCAAAAAAAATAATTAAAGAAAATGGTAAAGCAAAACTTTTAACAGCGACGAACGTTTTTGCTCACATGTCCTCACTAGGAGATGTAATCCAAGCTATTTATGAAACTTTAGACAAAGATGGTTATTTTATTTTCGAAAATCATTACATGGTCGATATTTTAAAATATAATCAATATGATACTATTTATCATGAACACATAAGAAACTACTCCTTAAAATCTCTTATTTATCTATTTAATTTATATAGCCTTAAGGTAGTAGACTGTGAAGTTTTGGAAAGATACAATGGTTCTATAAAGGTAATTGTTTCAAAAAATAAAAAAATTAAAACTCACAAAAGAGTCTATAAAACCTTGAATAAAGAAATAAAATTTGGATTAACAAAAAAAAAAGTATGGGATAAATTTAGATTAAATACCAAAAAATCTAAACAGAATTTAATAAAACTTTTGTATAAATTAAAAGATAATAACAAAACTGTTGTTGGAAATTCCTGTCCTTGTAGATCAAGTGTTTTATTAAATTATTGTGGTATTGGTAAAGATCTAATACCTTATATAGCAGAACAACCAAGTTCTCCAAAACTTGGTCTTTATTTGCCAGGACAGCATATTCCAATAGTAAACAATAAAATATTAGTTAAAGATCAACCAGATTATATTTTGTTACTGGCATGGCATTATACAAAACCAATCATAAAATATCTTAAAAATATGGGTGTTAAATCAAAATTTATAGTACCATTACCTAAAGTGAGAATTATTAGATGAAAGCAGTAATCTTAGCAGGTGGCTTTGGAACAAGGTTAAGTGAGGAAACAACTCTTAAACCAAAACCAATGGTAGAAATTGAAAATAAACCTATCTTATGGCATTTAATGAAATTTTTTAGACATTATGGAATAAATGAATTTGTAATTTGTGCTGGTTATAAATCAGAATATATTAAAAATTACTTTGCAAATTTTTTTTTATCTAATTCAGATATTAAAGTTAATTTAAATAAAAATGAGATAAAAATACTTAATAAACAAAAAGAAGATTGGAAAATAGACATTATTGATACTGGCAAGAATACTATGACTGGTGGGAGATTGAAAAGAGTAGAAAAATATGTTGGTGACGATGATTTTTTTTTCACTTATGGCGATGGTTTATCAAATGTTAATTTAAACGATTTATTAAAATTTCATAAATCAAATAAGTCAATAGCAACGTTGACAGCAGTTAATACTCCAGAAAGATTTGGAAAATTATCTATAAACAATGAAACAAATGTAGTTGAAAGTTTTAAAGAAAAACCTCAAAATTCAGATGAGTGGATTAATGGAGGCTTCTTTGTTCTATCTAAAGAAGTTTTTAATTTTATTGAGGATGATAGTACTATCTTTGAAAAACACACATTAGAAAAAATTTCAGATAAAGGAATGTTATCAGCATTTAAACATGATGGTTTTTGGCACGCTATGGACAAACTATCTGATAAAAAATATCTTGAAGAAAAATGGAATTCAAATTCTGCTCCATGGAAAGTTTGGGAATAAATTTTATAAATGTCAGAGTCAGTTGAGACAAATATAGAATTTTTTACATTCATAACTGGCTTACAAAATAAAGAGTTGACCTCACTAAAAAATTTAATTGAGTCATTTCCATACAAAAAAACCCACAAAATTAACATAATTGATAAATCTGATAAACTTAAAGAAAAGTATAAAAAAAAAGAAAAAATTTATCACTCTGATAAACACTATGTAATAAAAGACGAGCTGGATTTTGATTTTCAATATTGGATTGAATTAAAAAATCTTTATAAAGACAATGTTAATATTATCAATGCTCACAAATATTCCACCCATGTAGAGGGTGTGCATGAAATTTTAAATAAATTATCTTCCAAAAAATATGTGGTTATAATGGATAGCGATATAGAGTTCATTAATCATAATTATCTAAAAGATGTTGTTGATATCATTAAAAGTTTCAATCGCGACGAGAATTTAGCTGGTATTGGAGAGATATATCAAGAGGCACCATTCTCTTTACCATTTAAAAGATATGTATCACAAGAATTTTATAAACTTTTACTTAATGACAGTAGATCGTCGTTAAAAAATTTTCTAAAAAATATATTTTCGTTTTTTTTATATGGAAAGAAATATAAAAATGAAAGAATTCATAAATTACCAAGAATTTTTACATCTTTAATACTTATAAATAGAGAATTATATAACAAATATAACATGAATTATAATTATTTATGGTTGGAGGTTTTTGACAAATATAAAAATGAATGGTTATCAAATAGAGTGATGGGAGATGCTGGCTCATCTTTCTTGTTTCAGATCGGACAGCACAAAAAAAAATTTGTTAACATATCATATAGAAAATATATTAATCATTCTCGAAAAGGCTCAAGACCTACATTAAAAAAGGATCTTGAGGATAAAAATTGGTTAAGATTTGATTTTTAAAAATATTTCAAAGTAAGCAAATTTTTTAAAAAATAATGAAGTAAAATATGAAATTTAGGGTATTTGTTAATCTTATTGTTAATTATTTTTTTATCTTCTACAATAATATTTAAATTCTCCCCTTTTTTTATTTTACTGAAAATGTCATTCCAAGCATCAAGGCTTTTCTTTTGTAGTATATATCTATTTACCCACCATGTCTTTTCTGTAGAAATCTCCTCTCTTTCTATAATATTTCCATCGTCAAGTTTGGAATTAATTTTTTGAATAATGAAACCACTTTTATTACTTTTTTGATAAACCTCCCAAAACCCTGCTGGACCACCTTTAAAATATCTATTGTCTCCATGATGTGGTGATAAAATACCAAGTTTTGATACTTCTAAAATTTCACCTTTTAATATTCCTGTGTTTCCTCTAATTAATAGATCAATATTCAGTTTTTTAAATAAATTAATATTATCCTCAAAAGATTTAAATAAACCACTTTTTGAGTAAATACAGTCTATATTGATTTTTTTTAAATTTAATTCATTTGCATTATATTTTTTTCCATAATTATTTTTTGAAAAAAGTTTGTCTAATTTTTTTTTTTCAAAGAAAAAGACTATTCGTCTTAAAAGAGATTTAAACATACTGGTCTGGTACCTTGATACTCTAATATTTTTGATTTTTTTTATGTTTTGATTAATATCATCAAATATTAAACATATTTCATCGTTTTCAAAATGTTTTTGAGCTATTTTGATAAGATTATAATTATAATTTGATAAATTATCGTTATCTAGTAAAAACGCTATGTTCACTATATTTACATATAAAGTAAATTTACTTAGTAAGCAATATTATATGAAATTAAATAATAATTTTTTTAAAGAGGATATATATAAAAAAATTAAAAGTCTTGAAAGTGAACCTAAGGTTATTAAAAATTTTTTATCATTAACTGAAATTGATTATCTTCTATCATTTGAAAAAAACTCTAAGGACTATTTTGTAGACAGACCTGACGGCAGAAAAAGAAGTTTGTCATCCAATGGCTCTTCAACTGATAGAGATTATCAAAAATGGGATACGAATATATTAAGTATTCTTTTGCCAAAACTAAAAAAATATCTTGGAAATTTTTATATTGCAGAGACTGAATTTCCTCCTCATTTTTTTAAAACTTTTCATCCCACTAGATTGCATGCTGATACTGGTAGAGACCCCAACATGTGTGTTAATAAGCAAATAATGATTCCATTAGAGGTAAGTCCAAAAAATTCAGTTGCTCATACAATTTTATTTAAAGACAGATGGTACGGACCAGCTACTAATTTTACATATAATAATATACAAAAAAAATCTTGTGCTTTTGAAAATATAGATGGAAAACTTTGTTTTATAAATAATATTTATAGCTTCTCAGAAGTTTTGACAAAAAACTTAAATAATCAAAAATTTATTTTTGAGAACAATACTTTTATTGTTTCAAACGAACTAATTGAAAAAGTTAACAAAATTAAAAAGAGTGAAAGATATAACCAAAATTCAAACAAACATATCAAAAATAAAAATCAAATAGATAGAGTTTTTTATGAAAAATATCTTACTCACCACCTAATTGAAGACTTCAATAGTTTGACAGTAGATTTGGCTTATGAATGGAAATTAGGTGAAGCATTAATTTGGGACAGAACTCAATTACATTGTTCAGATGCTTATGGAAAATTTGGAGCAGAATCAAAAACAGCAATATCAATTTTTACAAATTTTAATTAAAAAAATATGAATTTAATTAATCAAAATGATCTGGAATACCAGTTTAATCAACTCAAAGGTGAGCTTAATAAGTTAAAACATAAGAAAATTTTAATGACAGGAGGTCTTGGTTTTTTAGGTTATAATTTTTTAAATTTTTTTAATTATTTAAATATAAAAAAAAATTACAATGTAAAAGTTGATGTTTATGATGTTGTTGAAAAAAATAATCTTCCACAATGGTTTTTTTTATATAATAAAAATATATCGTATAAAAAATGTAATATCATAAAACAAAAAAAATTTAAGAACGCAGATTATATTATTCATGCTGCATCAATAGCATCCCCAACCTATTACAGAAAATATCCTCTTGAGACGATGGATGCAAATGTTATTGGACTTAGAAATCTTCTAGAATTTTATAAAAAAAAAAATATTAAAGGCTTACTTTTTTTTTCTACGAGTGAAATTTATGGTGATCCTGACAATAAAAATATTCCAACAAAAGAAACATATCGAGGAAACGTTTCCTGCACTGGGCCAAGAGCTTGTTACGATGAATCTAAAAGATATGGAGAAACACTTTGTGTCAATTTTTACAAAAAATGGAAAACCCCTATTAAAATTGTCAGACCATTTAACAATTATGGTCCAGGTCTTAATATTAATGATAAGAGGGTTATTCCAGATTTTTCTAAAAATATTTTAAATAAACAAAATATTGTCCTTTTTTCCAATGGAAAACCAAGCAGAACTTTTTGTTATATATCTGATGCAATAATAGGATATATTAAAATCCTTATAAAAGGTAAGGCTGGTGAGTCTTATAATATTGGAAACAATAAGCCAGAAATTTCAATGAAAGAGTTAGCAATTTTAATGATTAAAGTTGCAAATAAAAAATACAATTATCGGGGAAAGTTAGTAATAAGACAAAGTAAAGACAAGAACTATCTTGTAGATAACCCAAATAGAAGATGTCCAGACTTAAGTAAGTCAAGAAAAGAATTAAATTTTAATCCTAAGATAAATTTATTAATTGGAATTAATAAAACATTAGAATGGTATAAAAAAAACCAATGAAAATCTCTATTATTGGTCTAGGATATGTTGGTCTAGTTACCGGGATATGCTTTTGCGAGTATGGCCATAAAGTAATATGTGTTGAAAAAAATAAAAAAAAAATTTCTGACTTAAATAAAAAAAAAGAAATTATTTTTGAGCCAGGGTTAAAAATTCTATTACAAAAACATTTAAATAAAAATTTTTTAGTTTCAAATAACTTAAAACAAGTAATATTAAATACAGATATTTCATTTATTACAGTCGGAACACCATTTAAGAATGGAAAATTTAATACTAGTTATTTAAAATCTGTATCTAAGGATATAGGTCTTAGCTTAAAATATAAAAAAAAATATCATGTTATTGTTGTAAAAAGTACAGTTTTACCTGGTACAACAGATACATTAATAAAAAACTATATAGAAAAATACTCAGGAAAAAAATTAGGAAAGAACTTTGGTCTTTCAATGAACCCAGAGTTTCTGAGAGAAGGTGAAGCAATTAATGATTTTATTAAATCTGATAGAATTGTTATTGGATCAGATAATAAAAAAACTCAATTACTTGTAAAGAAGGTATATAAAAAATTTAAAAATACCCCTATTTTAATGACAAATAATAAAACAGCTGAATTAATAAAATATACTTCAAATTCTTTATTAGCTAATTTAATTTCGTTTTCGAATGAAATTTCAAATATCGGAGATAAGATTGGCGATATTAACTTTAATCAAGTACTTAAAGGCGTTTCTCTTGACAGACGTATTACTACAAAAATAAATAACAAATTAGTTATACCTGGCCTAATATCTTATCTTGAACCAGGCTGTGGATTTGGAGGCAGTTGTTTTCCAAAAGATGTAAAATCTTTATCTTTTCTGGCAGCAAAATTAAAATCGGATAATTCAATTTTAAAAAGTATTTTAAAAACTAATCAGAAGCAAATTGATAAACTTGTTAAAATTATTTTACAAAATGTTTCTTCTAAACAAAAAAAAGTATTAATTTTAGGATTGGCATTTAAACCTAACACTGATGATATTCGAGAGTCACCCTCAATTAAATTAATTGAAAAACTTCTGAAAAGTAAAAAAGTTGATATAGAGGTTTATGATCCGGTCGCCAACGAAAATACAAAAATAATTTTTAAAAATAAATTGAGTTATTCGAATAATTTAAAAAGATCAGTTAAAAATAAAAATATTATTATAGTTATGACAAAATGGAATATTTTTAAAAATTTGAATAAAATTTTACCAAAAAATTGCAAATCTTTAATTATTGATCCAAGAAGACTTTTAAAACCGAATAAGTATAAAAAATACTTAGCATTTGGAATTTCCTGATAAAATTTAGAACCAAGTTTTTAAAATGCTAAGATAGATTTGTATTTTTTTTTAATAAATTCATATAAGGATGGTTTTTGATATTTTAAATAAATCATTTCACTACTATTATTTGGAACAATGCATGTAAATGCTACATTACACATAATAATTTTTAAATTATTATTATCCTGATCTCTTGCTTTTAGATTATTGTTCCACACAAAATTTGTTGATAATATTCCGCTAGGATCAGATAATTTAGCTGTAAAAAAATTTTTATTTTTTTTATTAACTGTTGTTTTTAATAGTTTACTATTTTTGGAGCATTTTTTTGTGTTTATACTTTCATAAATTATTACACTTTTTTCAAAATCGAATTCACCAGATAAAAGTTTTTCAACGGATATAATATCGTAATTATCTATATAATGTTTACATAATAATCGAAAATATGATACTGGCTTATTTCTTCTCCATATTTTAATTTTATCTTTATTTTCCAATAGACTATAATTATTATTTAGATCAACTTTATTATCTGTGAATACATAACTTACTCCAACAAGATCAAAAAAATTTTCTGTTATTCTGGAAAATTTGTCAGTTTGAATTGGTATAGGAAATGTATAATGACGATGAGATTTTTGAAGAATATACTCATAGTTTTTATTATTTTCTAAATTAGAATGTTTTCTTTTACTAAAGTATTTTTTTAATTTATATTTAACTTCCCCTAGAAAACTTTTACTCAAATTCGAGTTTTTTTTAGAAACTTTTAATTCTTTTGAATTTTGATTAGGAAAATTGGTCATCCATTGGTAATTATATAAAACCTGAAAATATTTATTAGTTGGCGTAACAAAACCATTTAATGTTCTTATGTTAAATAAGATTAAAAAATTTGCATGTATTGGTTTTTTTATATATTTTTTTTCATAATTAGAGCTTGCAATTACACCCACACTGTCTTTATCGAAAATATTATAAGAAAAAATATCATTGTTCAGTTTAGTAGTATAATTTGGATAAATACTATTTTTCCCATACTTTGAAAAAGTATTATAAATTGGCAATAAACTTATAGATAATAACAAAAGAATAATTATTTTTTTTTTCAAATAAATTTGAAAAATTATAATTAATATCAAATAAATAAAACCAAATAACCAAAAAGTGTCTTGCTTACTAATGTATAATATTTGTAATATAACTAAAATAATTACCAAAAAATTAATCTTATCTAAAAATTTTGGTAAAATAATTTTATTTTCTTTAATAAGATAGTAAGAATAAATCGCTAATGAGTATAAAAGTAAATAGATTATAGCGCCAAATCTTCCACCAGTAGAGGTTTCGCTAAAGAATGGACCACCAACAAATATTTTTAACAATAGCTGTAGTGGGCCAGTCCAATAAAAAATACAGAGTAATATCCCTAATCTTAAAGTATTATCTTTAGTTTGAAAAAAACCAACAATTGATAAAACAAGCAATGGAAAGCCCCAAAAACCCTCTCCAATGTTTATTAATGAATTCAAGGGCCAATAATTAAGTTTTGTTAATGCATATAATTCTTTTAAAATTATATCTGGTACAAAATAACCTAATGGTAACATCGCATATTCCATCTGTTTTATATTTGTAAAGGCATTATTAATCGAAAGTTTTGATGGAGACATCTCAAGAGAACTCAATGTTTCGAGTATCAAGCTACTGTTAATAATTGTTGCGAGAATAAAACCAATTGAAAGCCAGAGAGCTTTTAATCCAAGCTTTTTAAATATGAAAAAACTAAAAAAACTTCCGAATACAACTGGATATAACCAATAGTGGAAAGACATTGAATTTATAAAAAAATGTCCTGATAAGGTACATAAAATTATGACCTTTGTTACTATTCTAATTTTATTGTTACCTTTTAAATCAAATAAAATGAGAAAAGACAAAATAGAAAATAATATACCTATTACAGACATCTGCCAGGCTTCTTCAGAAGGTAAGAAGAAAATTGGATTTAATAAAACAGAAAAAATAATATTTTCTAAATTTCTCTTAAATAACTTGTTTAGAATAATTTGAATTAGAAAGAAACAGACAATAAAGGACACCAAGGAGGATAAATTTGTGGCAATTTGAATATTTTCTAAATTGTTAGCACCAAAAGAATTTTTTGAAAAATAATTATAAATATATTTCTGA
>MDTG01375120.1_pt1 | contig 11146 bp, 12 predicted proteins | sample 811421 | NCBI WGS metagenome assembly MDTG01 (sample SAMN05326645, study PRJNA326480) | marine metagenome | isolation source: seawater | place: Pacific Ocean: South East | collected 2011
TTAGTGGGAATATCTTTTGAAACCCCTATTACTTTTGCGTCTAATTTTAACAACCAAGTAACTAACCAGCTTCCTTTAAAACCTGTATGTCCAGTCACTAAGACAGTTTTTCCTCTATATGAATTTTGAAACATTAAAAATTTATTTTAACCACATAGCATTATCAGAGTTCCATAGGTTCTCCAAAATTTCTTTTTCTCTTATTGTATCCATGCATTGCCAATAACCTTCATGTTTATATGCCATTAACTCACCTTGACTGGAGAGTTTTTCTAAAGGCTCTCTTTCTAGCATTATGGAATCATTTTCTATATAATTAAAAATCTCTTTATTAAAAACAAAAAATCCTCCATTAATCCAACCTTTTCCAGCCTGAGGCTTCTCAGCAAACTCCTCAACTTTATTATTATTATCAATTATTAACTCTCCAAATCGAACAGGTGGTCTTACAGCTGTTACAGTTGCAATTTTACCATGAGATTTGTGAAATTGTAATAATTTACTTAGATCAATATTAGAAACACCATCTCCATAGGTTAACATAAAAGTTTCTTCATTTTTCAAAACTTCTTTTAATCTTAGTAATCTTCCACCAGTCATTGTTTCCAGGCCTGTATCCATTAAATTTATATTCCAATTTTCATTTATCTCATTTGTAAATTTGATTTTTCCACTTTTAAGGTTAACTGTAAAATCATTATTCAAAGAATTATATTTTATAAAATAATCTTTTATTAAATGTGACTTATATCCTAAAGCAAGTTGAAAATCTTTAATATTATGTTTTTCAAAAATTTTCATTATATGCCACAAAATGGGCTTACCTCCAATTTCTACCATTGGTTTTGGTTTTAATTGAGTTTCTTCACCTAATCGTGTTCCAAACCCACCACATAATAAAACTGCTTTCATATTAATTTAATTTATTGATTCTGTCTTTATATTTTTAGCACAATAGATTGTTTTCTTTTAACTGTAAATAAATACTGTAAGTTTCAGAATAATCTATTTTACATAATTTTGAAATTTCTTTTAAATCATTTTTTCCATCACAATAAGAAATTACATTCATAAAATCAAGAATACTTGAAGATAATCCTTTCTTTGATATGGTTGGATAAAGACCTCTTTTACTTAATTGAGGTTCACCTAAAACGTTAATTTTTGGATATACACATTCTTTGTGGGATTCAAAAATTTCTATACAATTAATATAAATCTTTAGACTTTCTTCTAATCCTTTTTTTGTTACTAAATCAAAATTATCAAGTGATGTATGATATTCTGGATATTCACCATATTTAGATCTAGTAATGGAAGACATTGGTAAGTCTACGCCTGGAGCACAGTACTGTCTTTCATCACTACCTCTATCAAGCCAAGAATATTTAATATAATTTGGATGGTTTCTTGATAATACCTGTTCAGCAATTTTATCAGATATATTATTTCCATATCTTGAAGGAATTAATCCCCAACTCTTTTCATCCCCAACACAGGTTATATTATAACCTCCTATTACATTTTTTTTAAGTAATTTTATATTTCTACTTAAATATACAATTGATCCAATAGTTTCAGGTATCAATGCAAATCTAAAGCTATAATAATTAGATTTATTTATTAAATAATCTGCAATTCCGGTTAGAACTGCCGGACCAGATAATTCATTATTTGCCATTTGAGGGTGACAGATATAAGAAGACAAAAAAATCTCTTCCTCAACTTCTCCTTTTAAAAGTAGTTCCCCATAAGTCAAATTGCCATCTTCTTTAAAATCAGAATCAATAAAAACTCTATACTTTGATAATTTATCTAATTTCTTAAAATTATTATGCGACATGCAAAATCCCCATTCTTTTGAATAATAAGAGGTAACATAGGGTATTGCCTCTGGTTGATCTTTCAAGTAATGAATTTTATTTATTAATTCATCATAATTTAATACTAAATCAACTGGTTTAGAATAGCCCATTACATGAAGATTGTGAATTTTGAAATCAACAACTTTTTTATCAGTAGAAAGATCCAAAATATAAGCGTCTCTTATATTCCATTCAGGAGGAACTGTCCAGTCAAAAACCTTAGTTCCTGATTTAACATTTTTGATTTCTATTGGAATATATTTCTGAATGTATTCTAGTGATCTAATCACTCCATTACCAGTTATACTTCTTGGAATTTTATATAGGTCCTCACAAAATTTTAAAAGGTCCATTTTGAATTAATATATTTATTTTATTTTTTCGATAATTAAAGATGGCTGGTGAGAATTTTCTACAGCTCTTAATTTAAATGATTCTCCATTTTCTTTAAGAAATTCTGATGTAGCTAGAGTTTCACCAGGATACTTTTTGGTATTCCATTCATCTAAAACAAATACTCCTCCTTGAACTAAATGATCACTTAGAGTATTTAATATGATTTTTGTAGAATCATATAGGTCTGTATCTATAAACACAACGGATAGTTTTATATACGAATTTTCTTTTATAAACTTAGGTAGAGTTTCCATGATATTCCCCTTCACCAATTTGGTTTTATCTTGTAAATCAAAAAGATTTATTATTTTTTCTAAGTGAAGATCATCTCCTTTATATTTTCCTTTTTCTAGTTTTGCTGACCCATCCTTTGGTGAAAAAAAATCAAGCCCTTCAAATAAATCAAATCCATAAATAGTTTTCATAGTCATTGGAGCATAAATTTCAAGAATTTTGCTAATTAACATCAAATTAGAGCCTTTCCAACATCCAAACTCCATGATATCACCAGGAATTTTAATTGAGTTTTTTATTAATTCGATATTATTAATTGTTCTAGCTAAATTGTATTTTCCTACATAAAGTGGCCACTGATCGATTATTTCCCAATTACTTTTACTTAAAACTTTATTTCTTTCATCTAAAAATTTATTGTATCCCATTTTTTAATTTAAAAGTTATTCAAAATCATTCAACTTAAGTTTAGTATTTTCAAAGTTAATTTTTTTCAAAACATTTATTCTTGATTCATCATTCAAAAAATATAAAGGATCTGTCTTTAGAGCTTTAAGCCAAAAATCAACTACTGTTTTAACTTTAAACGCTATGAGTTCTGTTCTGCCTGACATAAATTTAAATAAAAACCCATGCTTGTTTAGATCAGATTGAATTTTAGCCCAATCGTATTCTTGATATAAATTTGCAGGCCTTACATGATATGATAAGCAAACTGAACTTTCTCTATCTTTAAATTTCACCTCTCCATTAAAGCGTTTAACATATCGATAAATTAAATTTGTCGTCATACTTTCCGCATAATGAATTAAAGTCGTGGTAGAAAAATTAGATCCATAATGAAAATAAGCAGAGTTTGACTCATATAAATAATGAAATATAGAACTTTTATCGAATGGATCGACTAAACTCGTGTTTTGATCTGTAAAACCTATAGGCTTATCAATAGAAATAAAATTAAACACAGGAGTAGAGGATCTAAATTTAGAATAATTTAATCTTATAAATTCATTTAAAACCCCAACTTCAATGATATCACTCTCAATGTCATAGACCCTATTTTTCAAAAAGTCATAATTAAATGAAGGAAAAATTAAGTTTGAATCTTTTAAGTTTTTAAATAAGAATTCAAAATGATTTTTTAAAAAAGAACTCTTTTCAAATTTAAAATTAACAGCTCTTAATATATCTGTATGAATAAATATATTTTTATGGTCACTTAAAAAAGTTAATAAAAAATCTAAAGAATTATTCTTCAAAGAATTCATTTACTTGGTTAATTGTTTCTAATTTTTTACTATCAATATTGATGCTTAGTTTATTTTCAATAAACACTAATAGCTGAACTTTAAAAATTGAATCCCAAAAATCAAAGTCTTTAAGATTAGAATCAATAGTTATATTATTAGATTCAAGTTCAGAAAACTCCTTAATTAACATTTTTAATTCGTATAATTTTATTTTTTTCTCCATAGTATTCTTTTAAAAGATTTAAAAATAAATTTGCGGGTTGATTCCTTTTAGTTTTTTTAAAAAATATAGTAAGATCATTTTTAATTTTTTGTTTTTTAATACAATAATCTAAAAACTTAAATTCAATATGTCTAGATAAAGCCCTACAAGAGATAACATAATTAAAAATTTGGTTTGATTTATTGAAAATCATATAACCAATTACTCCATAATCACCGTATTTATCTTTTGAGTTGCATGTGTATATATTATAACCTTGTTTTATTAGTTTTAATAAATCTTCTTTGGTCAACTCTAATTTATTTAAATTAAATTGATTTGTTTTCTCTGACATTTGTGAGACTCTTTCAAGATCTATATCATTATTAATTTTAAAGTCAAGTTCGATTTTTAGAAGCTTAAACAAATCCAAATTAAATTTATCATCAATTAAATTAGTTTTTTTGAACTGACTTTTTCTTTTAAATTCTTCTTTGTATAGTGATGTTTTGTTAAGATCCTCTGCAGTTATATTTTTTTTATTAAAAAGAGAATTATTTAAAAACTGTTCTTTAAAATATTTAAAATCCTTAATAAATTTAATGGTTCTAATTCCAGGAATGTTTGATCGAACCTCTTCTAGTTCAAAATCAGAATCATCAATAAACAAGAAAGTATTTGTGTCTAAATTTAATTGATTAGATATTTTGTCAATGTTAATTGATTTTTTATCCCAATTTGATTCTATTATAATGAAATCCTCAAGTTTAAGAGGTGTTTTATTTTTTTTAAAAAAAAGCTCTATTTCGGATTGATTGTTTTTGGTAACTAAACAAAGTAAAACTCCTGATTGCTTTATTTTTTTTAAAAATTGATGAAAAATATAAAAAATTGGAGCTGAATTTTTAAAAACATCATCAATAGAATCTAACTCTCCAATAACTCCTTCAAATAAAGTATTATCAAAATCAACACAGATAACTTTAATTTTAGGAAGTTTATTGTTCGCATAGATTTTATTATATAAATCTTTTAACTTTTTTTGCTGAATATAGTTATATGGAAATTGAAATTCTTTTAAATTTTTAATACTACAATCTTCCATATAGCTTGTCCCCAATACACTTTCTAATGAAATATAAGTAAGTTTATAAGACTGAATTAGATTAAGTAAAAGATTACCTTGGTTGATTACCTGAAAATTATTCAAATTATTTGTAATTAAATATAATTCAGAAGAATCTTTGAATTTTTCTAAAAAATGTTTTATTAACTTAATTTCAAATATTGGTTTAAAATAATAATCAATATGTATAATTTTTATTTTATTACTAATACTATTATTAAACGATAAATATTCGTCATAATAATATTTTATATCCTTGTTATTATTTAATATTTGTAAAGAAAGATTAGAATAAACTTCCACCTTAAAAAGATTTTACGATTTCTTCGATGAGATTATATTTTTGAGTATAAAACTCAATTTCAGAATTAAACATTATACTATTGAAGGGACCTGCTAGTAAATGTGCTGTTTTTTTATATTTTAAATATTCTGACTCTTTACTGCAAATGTAACAGATATGATGAAAACCTTCGCCCTTTTTTAGTAGTTCTCTTTTTAAATCTGAATCAATTTCATCATTAGGTTCAATAAGCTCAATGAGGATGTCTGAATTTAACTCAACCAGTGTTAATTTTGCTTTTTGAATAGGATCATATAATTGTTTTACAATTTTTACCTCCCCAAAACATTTTTTCAAATAGTGGTTAGTAGATTGAACTAGATATCCTATATGGTGAGTTTTCATTTATAAATTACTTAATCTATCAATTAATTTTTTGCTTAACATGTTGATTTATTTGTATGAACTTTTTATTCTTTTTTAAAAACGAAATGATTTCTTCTAATGAAAAATCATTTTTTTTAGCATATAAATTTTTAATTATTATTTCAATTAAATCAAAGTCTTCTTTTTCATCAACCGTTAGTCGCAAGTGATATAAGTTTTCTTTGTAATGTTTTTTTATAATTTTAAATAAATTTTTTTTTTGATATATATATGGGGTAACGTGTTCACGTTCATATTTTGAAAGTGCTTTTTGATCTGCTTTTAATAAAGAATCCATCGAAAACACTTCTACATTCATTCCCAGAGGATATGTTTGATCTATTGTATTGGATAAATAATCACAATTATGTTCATTATCTAAGAATTTATTTATGCTTTGGTCAATTATACGATGATCTATTAATGGTGAATCTGCACAAATTCTTACTATTATATTTGCATTATTTTCAGCAGCGGCTTCCTTAAACCTTAACAATACATTATTTTCAGAACCCCTGTAATATTTTAAATTATTTTCTTCACAAAATTTAATAATTAAATCATCTTGTATAGATTCTGTAGTAGCCACAATTATTTCATCAATCATTTTGCACTTTTTAATTCTTTCTGTTAAATAGAAAAGTAATGGCTTATTAAGAATTTTTTTAAGAACTTTTCCAGGTAATCTTTCTGATTTCATCCTTGCCTGAATTATTGCAACAACGCGTTGATTCATCTAGTTTAAGTTTTTATATCCTCCCAATTTAGAACTGTATCTTTTTTAATATTTCTAGTAGTAATTTTATCTATAACATCATCCCAGAGAGCAGGACTTATACCAGTGCCAGGTCTTTTATAAGTTAGATCTTCTTCTTTTAAAATATAATTTTTAGGAACATCTTTATTCAAAACAATACTCCTTCTTGCGTTTAATCTAGATAATTCTTCTGTTTTAATAGGTTTTTTCTCTTCGGTTTCCCCTAATAGTTCATGTATATTATTTGAAATTGCCCTAAATCTTGATAGATCAATTTCATCCATTGCATGATAATGGTCATTCCCGGATAAACTTTTATCATGAGTGAAGTGCTTTTCAATTATTACGGCTCCTAATAAATGAGCAACAGTTAAAGACGTCATGATTTCATCAGGAAGTGTATGATCTGAATAACCAATTAAATAATCAGGATAGGCCCTTTTAAGACCCTTAATCATTGCAAGATGAGCATTTGAATTAATTGTTGGATAATTTAGTATACAGTGCATTAAAACAATATTCTCACAACCAGCATTAATTATGGTATTTAACGACATATCAATTTCTGCAAGCGTACTTGCTCCAGTTGATATAATAATTGGCTTCCCTTTTGAAGCAACTTTTTTTAAAAAAGGTAAATTTGTTATATCTGCTGACGCAATCTTGAAAAAAGAAACCAGAGGATTTAAAAATTCTATTGCATCATCATCAAAAGGAGTAGATGAAAATTCAATATTGCATTTTTTGCAGTATTTAGCCAGTAATTGATAATCTTTGGCATTAAAATTATCATATTTTTTAAATAGTTGATGTTGACTCAAAGTAGATTCTTTTGAAGTATCCCAATATGATGGAGAATTTTTAGATGCTAGAGTATCTGCTTTATAACTTTGGAATTTAACAGCATCTGCACCACCTTTTTTTGCTTGATCAATTAGTTCAAAAGCTAAATCAATTGACCCTCCATGATTGACTCCTATTTCAGCTATTATATAAGGTTTACTTTTACTAGAAACTGTTTTACTACCAAGTTTTATATAATTGGACTCAATCATGTTTTAAAATTTTTATTACCGTGTTTTGATTTAAGCGCATCCATATGAAAATCCATTGCCTCTTTATTATTTGTAATATTATTTTCATGTCGCCTGTATCTATATAAAGGCATTGCTAGTTGAGAAATTGAATATTTTTTCAAGAAACGAAATCTTAAATCTTGTTCTTCGTGAACCAAAAATTTTTCATCATAACCACCAATTCCGATAATTTGTTTTGTTCTGAACATAATACCACATGCTATTGGATCTTGCATACAATCTTTTCTTTCTATTACATTTTCTTTATCGTCAACTAAATTATAATCACATGCAACAGCATCCATATGATTGTTTAAACTTATAAAAGAGTGAATATGCAACAGAAAGTTTCTGCTCACAAAATCATCAGAGTCTACTCTAATAAAAAATTCAGATTTTATTTTTTTTAGAGCTTTATTTAAAGAAGCTGGCAAACCCTTATTCTTTGTGTTTTTTATAATAGTAATATCTCCTGAGAAAAGTTCTAATGCATAACCTGTTTTATCTTCACTACCATCATCCACAACAATAATTTCAAACTTATTTTTAGGGAAATTTTGTGCTAAAAGAGATCTAATACATCTACCAATAAATTTTTCTTGATTGAATGCTGCTACAATTACTGTTACTAAAGGTTTATTCATTTAATTATAAATTTTTGTAGTGCTAGAACAAGTCTATCATTTTCATTTGGTTCTCTAACTGCAATTCTAAAATAGAATTTTGATTCATTTTTAAATTTGCTAGTAATATCTTTTATAAAAATATTATAATTATTAAGTAAATAATCTAAAAGGTCATTTGAATTAAAGTTGACTTTGTTTATTTGAAACAAGATAAAATTTGCTTCTGATGCGAAAACTTTATCGATCAAATCTAAAGTATTCAGTTTTAATATAAAATCATCTCTATCTTTTTTTGTATTTTCAAATGATTCCAATAAACTTATTTTATTTTTTAAAATAATTTCCAAATAAAATTCTGCGATAGAATTCAGATTCCATATAGGAATATTAGATGAAATTTGCTCATGTATAAAATTATCTGATGTATATATAAAACCTAATCTGACTCCTGGTAAACCATAATTTTTACTCATGCTTCGGATTACTATAACGTTAGTTAATCCATTCTTTTCTAGTAGTTCAATAATTGATTTTTCTCTAGAGAATTCAATAAATGATTCGTCAATCATAATAATTTTATCTGGATTTTGAAGACTAATATCAAATAGCCAATCTGTTGAAATTACAGATCCAGTTGGATTGTTTGGATTAACAAACACCAAAATATCAGCTGACTCTATTTTGCTTAAAATCTCTTGTTTATCGAAGCCCACCTTATCATCATAAGTAATAAAATTTTCGAAAGTCTTTTCATATTCTCCAAATGTTGGAGTTGGAATTAATGCTTTTTTATTTTTGAAAATATTTTTTAATATTGGATAGGCTTGTGTAGCACCATTCAAGACAATTAGTCTTTCTTGTTTATACTGAAGAACATAAGACAGTTTTTTATTCAAAATAACTTGAGATGATCCATAATTGGACAATAATATATTAGCAAAATTTTTAATTTCCGCATTCATTGCCTTAGTTGGAAAATACATGTTTCTAATAAAACAGAAATCTATAATATCATAATTCCAGTATCCCCCAAATGAATTTTGAAGCAACTTGTTTTTACTCTCTGTGTTAAATTGAAATTCTGCTAAAGAAAGATCATTAGGATCGTCCACTTCAGCCCAATCAGAATTTTCTATTATTTCACAATTAATTGATGTCTTTTGCATATATAATAATATGCCTAATATAAGTTCATAATAACAGTTTTCATCAATAGCGTTAGCATAATAAACTAATAATTTTTTAAACTCAGTTGAGCAAAAATTCTTTGAAAACTTATAAATATTTAGTGTTTTGAATTTATCAGATAAATCAAATTTCTCATCCTGAAGGTGAGGAGGATAAATGCTTATAATTTGATCTTTTTGAACTTGGACTACAGTTCCATCTAGTCCAATTTTATATGGACTAACCAATGCTAGGTTTTGATGCTTTGATTTAATGGCCCTTGTAATAACCTCTTCTTTATATATTAAATCGGATTCGATTAGTAGAATATCTTGATCTATCTCAATCTGCTCAAACGCAATAGATAAAGAAAATATATTATTAGTTTCTTTAAATCTTGGATTATCTACGTATTCAAAATTTACATCATCATACTTTTTTTCTATGTGATTAACTAATTGGTTTTTTAAGTATCCTGTTACAATCACCACATCTACTATACCATTTTTTCTAAGTGAATCTATAATCCTCTCAATAATGGAAGTCCCTCCAACCTCTAGAAGTGTTTTATGTGTTTTTTGAGTCAAGGGCATCATGCGATTCCCTATTCCTGCTGCTAATATAATTGCTTTCATATTGTTTTTTTAATACTAATCAATAAAATGATCTTTTGGGAGGTTAGGTTTTTTGTTTTCAAAAAATATTTTATTATAGCTTTTATCTATTCTACTATTCTCAGAAATTCTAAAAATATCATTTATAATAATTGGGAAATAAACTAGTCCACCAAAAATAAAAATTAGAACTCTAAAATCGAATAAACTAAAAGGAGTAAACGAGCTTATAAATGTAATTATTGGTAGATAAAATATTACATAATTTTCATGAAAAAATAACGTTGTACATTTTCTAAGAAAATTCAAAAACTTACCTCTAGGTTTTTCAATGCTATTTATTTTTATTGGTTGAGGTTTGTTAGGATGATATTTCTCCAATTGTTGTTGATAATACATACTAATAGAAAACCAAGCAAATGAGTATTTATCGAGACTTAATGCAATTGAAACTAATGTTAATATTCCGAAAGGGATTATCCAATCACCCTCTATATTGTATGCTACAATAAACAATCCAGTAAATATTGATACTGAAGACACAACATGCATTAACCAATCTATGTACTGACCACCTACACCAATATTTCCATTATATCTAGCAACACCTCCATCAACGTAGTCTAATAAATAATATATCATATATCCAAAAGATCCAATTAAAGCAATATATTTATTTTCTGAGGTTAACATTATTCCACCTACTATTGCAAAAAGTCCTGAAATTAAGGAAACAATATTTGCGGATACACGAAGATTTACAAATAACCATGTTAAAAAAATTGAGGGTGGTACAAAAACTTTATCCCTCCAGTCATCATAGGGAAAATATCTTCCAGCAACGCATTTTTCTTTAACTATTTTATAGGGAATCATTTTTTATAAAATTAAGTGTATCCTTCCACTGATTTAAATAATTACTGGACTTATAAGCATATTTTCTGCAAAATGCCTTTCTTGCATCCTGCACTTCTTTTTTTTGCCACCAATTATCTACGTCATTTATAATCAAATTTACAAAATTTGAAGCCATTAAATATGAATCATGATAGATTCCAACAGATTTAAGAATATTAAAATCCTCTTTTGCTTGTTCAGAAATTTCATAAAAATTGGAATCAAAA
>MDTG01153386.1_pt1 | contig 11145 bp, 21 predicted proteins | sample 811421 | NCBI WGS metagenome assembly MDTG01 (sample SAMN05326645, study PRJNA326480) | marine metagenome | isolation source: seawater | place: Pacific Ocean: South East | collected 2011
GATAAAGATGATGGACAACCTACTGCTATAGTACAACACCCTTTACAAGATGAAATAGAAAGAACACTAGAAAGGGAATGGGAAATAAGAAAAAAAGATTCATACTTAGATTTTAAAATTAAAGTTATTAATCTCAACAAAGATACCAAATTTAGGAGCAGTGTTAGAGAATCAATAAATGAAGATTTTAATAATTATGACGAAACTATACCCAACGAAGATTTTAAAAACTATATAGATAAGGTGGTTGAAAGAATGGTGGACAAAACTGATATTAACTTATATGCGTCGGATTATGATCCTTGGACAACACAGAGTCCATGGTTTGGTAATTTTATTACACCACAATTCCCTAACGGTAAAAGACATAAACTTAATATATCTTGGTTAACAAACGAATATTTAAAATTCCCATCTTCAGTTATTACATACTTTGTTAATGAATTAATTGAGACTTATTCTTTTTCTACTAAAGGACAATTAAACTATTTCGATTCTCAGTACTTTAAAAAGTTAAAAGAAAAGGTGGAGATATTAAAAATTCCTCTTATAGAAATGAGACGAAAACAAAAGGAAGAATATCGTAAAAAATATAATATAAGTGAATCTAAAAAGGATGTTAAAAAGGAGGAAGATGAAATACAAAGAGCAGTACAGGATCTAAGTAGACTCCATAACTTTAACACCTCAGTATCAGAATTGACCCGCGGAATTGTCGACTCCTCACCCCAGCCCCTCTCCTCTGAGATTTGGGATGTTTTGGAGAACACTGAATCTAATGAAATAGAAAAGGGTGACTTTGATAGTGTATTTAGGTTAGCTCAGAGATACGGAAAAAGTAATCCCTTAAAACTTATTAAGAAATTAAAAGAAGGTTCTTACAACCCACCTATTATAGTAAGATATGACGATAACTATAGATTAGTTGCTGGTAACACAAGACTATGTACTGCATCTGCACTGGGTATAACACCTGAAGTTCTTATAATTGATTTAAATAAACCTTTTCCTGTTGAAAGTATTGTGAGAAGAAAAAAAATAATATAAATCAGTGTTTAATACAGGATATTTTTTTCTTAGTTTTAATATCTATCACATTTAAGTTAGTATGTACAGGTGGGATATCACCTATAAATTTTTCCCATAATTTATTAGCCCATTCATCTGCACTTTTTTCCCAAGGTCTGTCTTGCCAAGGTAAATTATCTGAAATTTCTTTACCTTTCCACTTTAATGGGTGTTGTTCTAAATCTTTATTGTATAAATCTATCACATGTCCTACCTCATGAAATATAGTCCATAACCTTAATCTTTCGTCTTCTAACATTATATTTATTGATATATGATATAAATTATTATTATATTTCCAAGTTACACCATCGAAAGATTCATATAGTGGAGTAATTGGGTTAAATAATACTAGTACATTACTATCTTTTATTTCAGTTTTTAAAGCGATATACGCTAAAACACATTCTTTTGGATCAGTTGTGGGATGACATATTATTCTTTGACTATAACATTTTAGGTTAATTAAAAAAAAATAATATTATTAATAATCTTTTCATTTAACAGGTACAATTACACCAACAAGATTATTATGATTTACTTCCTTCCCATTTGACAATAAGTAGGTATTTTTACTTTTATTAACTTTTGTTACTACTAAAATTTCTTCTTTTAAATCGTAACTTTCTCTTTTCATATCATTAATTACTTTTACTTTTTGACCTTTTTTAAATTTAGTTGTGGTATCCTTCATTTCTACCATACCTACTTCTACACGTTTTATAAGATAGTCTAATTTTTTATTATAACTAGCGTTATGAATTAATTCAGAACTAGATTGAAATATTCCACTAGTATCTTGTCTCAATGTTTCTAACATTTCTTTTACTTCCTTACTTGTATATCTTTTCATATTTTTTTATTTTAATCCCAAGAAGGTATCATGTAATACCTTTGTATTAATATTTTTTTTATTAATTTAAAATCTTCTAATTTATTAATTTTTAAATCATACTCAAAAGCTACTGCTTTTATGTGTGGTAATAATTCATTAATTGTATGTTTACCGATTGTTTTCATTTTACAATTATAATATATTTTTTTTAAAAAATCAAACAATTATTTAACTAACCACATTAATTTTTTTTGATTGTACGTTCTCTCTACTAAATTTGGATCTTCTTCCTCAAATATCCCTTTTATATTAATTTTTCTTTTATATAAAACTAATGTACCTTTAGATAATAATTTATAAATCCTTTTTGATACTTCATTAGGAAAAACCGTATTATCCATATAAATAACTGTTGCATCCGATAAATTATTTTTTAAAAAATCCCCACAAATTAATTCTATATTATTTGAGTCTTTCGCATATTTTTCTTTAAGATAGATTGCACCTGCATGTCTCTCCTTACTATATTCTATCCCAATAGATTTTTTTACATTATATTCCAAACCAATATGTATTACCATTTTACCTATTCCTGAACCTAAATCGTAAAATACAGTGTCTTTATTAAAATAATCTTTGAATTTATTTACAATACTGTTAGTTCCATTTTTTGTTACTTCACCATAAACTGAACTACCTACATTAGTTTCAAAGGTAGTTTTATTTCTAAAATTTCGTCTATAAGGTGACGTTTGGTACATCTCGTCTAATAATTTATTTAATTCACTCATTTTTTTCTATTTTTTTTACCCATTCTTTATATCCACCGAATTGTTCATTATATTCTTTCATTTCTATTGTATCATATAAATGAAAATTATTTGGTACTAAACCATTATCCTCCATTTCTTTTAAAGTCATTGTGTTTTTATCCCTAATTTTTTTATTTTCTTTTTTTTTCTTACTCATAATAATACAATGAATTTTTTCTTTTTACCAACTGTTTCTGATATTTCAAGGTAAGACTTATTAAGAAGTTCAGCTATTCTAATTGCATGTTCTTTATCTTTAGGTCTATCAGTATCATCAAATATAATCATAATATCAGTATTCAATTTATCCCAATGTTTATCTATTCCCAATCTAGCTTTAGGTCCTATTGGACCATCAACTATAATACAATCATATTTTTCTGGTAAATTATCAAATACTTTTTTGGTATCATACCATCCATCTTCTCCTAATGGTGCATATACGTAATTTGAATCGGGTGCAGTTCCAACCCACTCTTCATCATGTTCTATCGAATATACTTTCCACTTTTTAGTTAACTCAATTGTTCCCTTACCACTACCAAATTCTACTATTGTTTTACCTTCCTCTAGATTTTGAGAAAGAAAGTTATAAAATTCTTGTCCAATTGACCAACCACCTAAATTACTCATTGCCAATTTCTTTTTCCCACATAGTTATTAAACAGTCTCTATCCAATTGATTCCATTTAAGATATTTATCCTTCCATTCCTGTGGTTTTTCACCATTATAATTTGGCCAACTTCCATCAAGATATGCTTGCCATCTAAAACCTTCTCTTGGTTGGTAATTTTCCACCTGTTCCCAAGTTATTGTTTTATCACCTAAAAGAATTCTACAAAGATAGTTTTCTTTTTCACAATAGTTCATCATCATTTTTTGCCAAACCTTTTTCAAAAACGGATTGTAGTCTCTTGGTAATGTATAATATTGCCAACATGTAAGATGAAAGGCATAACCAGAATAGTACGCTGCAGATATTTTTAATTGTGTTTTACTCCACTTTTCTTTCAAATCATAATGGACTCTTGATGTATAATCATTATTCTTAACTACATTTCTTTTAAAACCACATATTTTAGCAATAAGTCTATTTAGTGGAAATGCAATACTTTTTTCTATGATTTGGATGAAACTACAAAAATTAGTCAATAACTTTAGTTTACGTTCAGACTGACAGGTTAGGGTTTTTGTCCATACCCACATATCAGGTGTCATAAAAAATCTTCTTGAAAGTCTATATGGAAGTTTACTTGCAATTTCATCAAGTTCTACAAGATCACTATTAACCTTAAGTGCGGCAAGTGACATAAGTACCTGATCTCTTGAAACATCGTCTTCTCCTATCCTACCGGTATGTCTCATTGCCTGATATCTTTTCTTTTTGAAATGATGATTTTCACCAAAAGGTCTATAACATTCTAAAATACCCTCTTTCATCAAAGGATCTTTCCAAGTAATATATGCCAATCCTGTTCTCCAAAGTGCATCTCCTTCTCCGACATTTAATGCACCTTCTTTTTTAGCCCATTCCCATGGTTCTTCACACATCATTTTTGATTTTATATCAAAATACTTTTTTGATGTAATTCTTTTACCCGGTTTATAAGTGCTCATTAAAATACTTTATTAATAAATATAGAGATATTAAATAAATAAATTAAATTTTATCATTTTAATTGCAATCGCTAGACATATAATTCCAAATACTTTACGTAATACCATCATACCATTTTTACCCAATACTTTGGATAGTCTATCACTAAACTTCAGAGTAATATACACAACAATTAAATTTAAAATAATACCAATTAGTATAGTCCAAAAAGGGTAAAGAGAATTAAAAGATATAATAGTAGTTAATGAACCTGGTCCTGCAATTAAAGGAAAAGCTAAAGGTACTATAGATGAACCTTCTGTATCTGGCTCACTTTTAAAGAAAGTTAAACCTAAAACCAACTCTAACCCCATAAAGAATAAGATAAGTCCACCAGCGATAGAGAATGAAGCCACATCAATACCTAAAAAAGATAATGCTCTTTCACCTGTGAATAAAAACAAAGTCATAATAAAAAAAGATATAAGAGTTGCCTTAAGACTTTCTATCTTCCCAAATTTTTCCCTCAAATCTAATACTATGGGGATAGAACCAAATATATCTATCACCGCAAATAACGTCATCGTTATAGTTATAATCTCATTAAACATAATACTATTTATATCCATATAATTTATTATAAAAAAAAGAATAAATACTTTAATTTATTCCTTTATTTAAATATATTGTTTTTGGTAATTGTTACATTAATTTTGATAAAATTACACATTTTTCAAAATCCTCTTTTTCTATGAAATGATTGTTCATATTTTCTATGTCTTCTTTGGTGTGACCTAATTCTATATCATGTGCAAAAACTAAATTTTCTAAACTAGTATTCATCATCATATCTTCCATAGTTGTATTACCAACTATAATTTCAAATGAATTATTCATTGCCTGATCTATATGTCTTAATAACTCTATTTCGTCCACAATAGTAAAATTATGTTTATTATAAATAAAAGTAAACTATTTAAGTGGAGTATATTTAAAATAATTTACTATGAATTCTGAATAGGTAGGGTTTTCATCATCATGTTTTTCTTGAACCATATTATTGATGATGACATTCTGTGTTGTATCATTAAATACTTTAAGAACTTCCTCGTCTCTAATTGATCTAACTAATTTTTTATTAAAAAATATGTCTATTCTATCTGGTCTCCAATCTAACATGTAATGATTAAACTGTTGATCTGGTCTTTTCCAAGTATAATAATGACATTCATCACCCAATGAAAAATTATCTGGTTGCACTCCTAAATGAAAATTTGTTTTAACTCTCCAAAAATTACCAAGAAGTAAGTCTATATTCCAATTAAAATAACTTCCCTTCTTATTAGTATATCCTTCAAAAATATCTATTTCTGGTGGCCAACTTTCAAATGCCCACGTCCAAAATGCTGGCCAAAGATATGGACCATTTGGTAATTTTGCTTCTATTTCAAATTTACCGTATTTAAATTTTTCAGTACAAGAAACTAAACCGACACCTATTTTAGATTTTATATCTAATTCTGGAAAGTATTTTGAGTTTTTATGTGTTTTTAAAATTAATTGTCCTTCTCTAATTTCAACGGCATCTGAATCATACCACGCTTTTGGTTTTATAGGGTGAATTTGTCCCCATCTTTCTTGTGTAAGCCATTCATACCCACACCATTTTATTTTATTCATTTCTTTAAACTTTTTCTATTATGGTTATATAAATCAGTCGTAGCAAATTTACTTGTTACTAACCCAAATATAATCATCAATATCATAAAGGGAACAGTAGATGGACTCATTTGTGTTAAATTAAAATTCCATAATCCATGAAAAGATATTGCAGATATTAAACCAATTAGTATATAAATAATTTTTCTAATTTTTTTATGTTTGTACATAACTACACCAAAAATACTCCTATTACCATATTTTCTTAAATCTACTTGAGATAAACCTACCCAATAACCCATAAATAATGTAAATATTAAATGTGCAATTGTAGATGTAAATGTTCTAGTATATAACACGTCAGAACCAAACCTAAACACATAATGTAAATTTTCTAACATTGCAAAACCTAAACCAACTATACCCATATAGTACATAGTAGCTACCGGATGTCTATCTTTGTTGTTTATAATGGTGGATATCAACCCAAATGCACATAACTTAGATATTTCTTCTCTAGGTGCAATATTAAAAAAACATTCTTTAAATATTGAGGTTGTTTCTACACTAATAAAAGCATAAAACATTTCAACGAAACTTATAGATAATATACCACCTATAAAATATAAAAGAGATTTTTTTAATGTGATTGTTTTATATGGTGCAGTAAAATAAATTAGTAAGACATAGAATAGTGGTGGTAATAATACTCCCATTATTAAACCGATATTTACATTTACCCACATAAAATATAAATAGGTATTTTTTTTACTAACCTGTAATTATGAATGTAAAAGTTTTGTAATGATGTTTTATTTTAACATCACACTTAAAACTGTTTCTCTATTGAATAATGTTTCAGAATATAAACCATAGTCAGTTAAAGTTTTATTAACTATATTTTTCATCTCATCACTATGTCCAGTTATAATAGAAACTTCTGAAGTACCCTTTAGTAAATGTTCACCTATAAACTTATCTACTTCTCTAGGTACCTGATGATGTCTAACTCCATGTAAATCTAATCTATTTTTCATCTTTTATCTTATCAATTAAATTTTTAGTTCTTTCACATAATTCGTAATGTTCCTCATTTATGAAAAAGTTTAAACATTTTTCTAAACTATCTAACCAACTACCCTTATCTACCATAACGATAAAGGTAAATCCTCTTAAATTATTTACTACTTGAAACAACTCAATACTGTCAATATTTTCTTCTAAAGACTTTTCAATACTTTCTAATATTTTGGAGTGTATTGAGTATTTGTATTCTGTTAAATACTTATCTTCATCTTCTTCTGTTTCAATATATATAACCGGTATATCTGCCATTAATTATAAATACTAGTGAATAATTCAATTTTCTTCATTATTTCAATTCTTTTATTAGGATCAGTTTCTAATAATAATTGTTTTTGTAGATATTTTAAATCTTTCATTAATCTATCTTCTGCTATTTCTCTTTTTTCTATTTTCATTTTTTTAGAATGACTTAATAAAATAAAGATAAGGATACTACCCCAAAAAATAAAATGTATCATAGTTGTTTTTTTTCATAAATATGAAAAATTTATGAAGACATCACAAAATCTATATATTGTTCATACTTTTTTTGTACGATATATTCCGCAATTTGATGGCAATCCTTTTGGGGTAAGTACATATGTGACTCTAATAATTTACTGATATTTAATGAAGCGTAATGTCTCTCTACTGATTGGGTTACACAAAAAGCAACATAAGGATAAGTAACAGGATCTAACGTACTTTTTTCGAATCTTTTTACCTTAATTACTGATGGTATACCTAAAGGATTAGTAGTATATGAAATGTATTTATTGAAAAAACTTTTACCTTTTTCTACGAAATGTTTAATATGTTTATCTGTTAACATATTATAAAAGTACAAAAAAATTATTTATTATCCAAATAATATATTAATTTATATATTATTTATTTTTATTTAATAAAAAATCTGGAAGATTTATTAACTTATTATTTATTTTTTCTATTTTTTCTGAATATGGTGTTATCTCATTAATATATTCTGAAGTTCTTCTTGTTTTAAATGGTAGCATTTCTACGTCATATATTTCTTTAAATTTATCTTTATAGTCTACAATTACATCAGTATTGATTATTAAAATAGGAAAGTGAGATGGTTTAGTCCAATTGTCAATTTGTTTATCAATATTATCTAACCAAGTACCTACATTAAATGGGACTTCATTATTACCTTCCATTAGTTTTTGAAAGTTCCAATACATTTTTCTTCTAAGTTGGGATGAAATTGCTATACCAACATCTTCAGTGTAACAAAAAATACCACTACTAACTTGTACATCTAAAGGTCTAATATAATGGCATGCCTTAATTTCATATGCTTGATTGTAGGTAGTATATTTATCTTTAATACAATCTCTGATATAGTTTGATCTACACCCACCAAATGAATTTACCCAAATGTCTATTGGTTCTTTTTCAAATAGATTTACTATAATTTCTTCTGACAAATTGTATTTCCCCACTATATGTTATATATTTTTTTTATCTAAATTTATTTCCTTAATTAATTCTACTAATTTGTCATCATCTAACACAAAAGACTCTTTTAAATTTTTTAAATCGGTGGAGTTGAAGTTATAATTGCTTTTATATTGATTAAATGTGATTAATAAATTATTTAATGAATCACTTAAATCGTAAAATATTTTAGGGTCTTTAGTATTATTTAATATTTCTACTACTTTTTCATTATTGTCTTTAAATACATTCTCAAAAAGTAACATTGTGTTTGTCTTAATAATTTGTATCTTTAAGTCTAAAATACATTTATTAAGATCAGTTCTTAATGATTTCATATGTGAAGCATCTAATAATAGATTTTCAATAGACTCATTAATATCTTCACCACCAAATAGATTATTTTTTTCTACGTATTTTAGTATAGCATTTTTAATCGCGTCATTCATAACAGTATTAAATTTAAATTATTTTTTTTATAATGTCAATACTTTACTATAACAAAACAAATTCATATATTTATTATTCTATATTTATATAGGAAATTTCCTCACAAATATATTATGGAACGTAAATTAAAATTAATTGGTAAAAATGTTTTACTTAAAAACGTTTATTCTTTAGAGACAGACAATGGGGTTATCAATGAGTCATATAAAGATATTGAAGGTGTCTTAGAGAAATTAGATAAAAATAATTTTTTCGGTTGGGATATTTGTGCAACAGTAAATGGGCAAATGTATAAATTAGATAATTTATCTCAAATATTGCCTATTTATAAATAAGATGAAAACATTAATTTTTAAAAAGAACGGTTCTTTAGCTTTAGAAAATAAAATTTCTAAAGAAGAAGTAGAAGTAGATAGTATAAAATATTATCTAGATTGTCCTGTTAAATTAGAAAAAGGTATTACTTTTGGTACATTTTTTAATCACATCGTAAAAGAAAAGGATTTACTAAATACGATATATAGTGAAACAATGGGTAACTCAAAAATAGATTATTTTATAGAAGAATGGAAGTTACCTAGTAAACCTATTAATATAGATGAAGGTATACAATTTCTCAAAGCATATAAAATATTTGATTATATTGAACTTACAAATAATGAAGACTTTGTAGATATAAGAGTTGATTTTGATGGTATAGGTAAGGATGAAGAATTGTATAATTTAGAATTTTTACCTCTGAATGAATTAAAAGATTTACCTATGGTTCTAGTTGATAATATTAGTATTTATAGAACTATTTCTAATATAAAAGGAGAAGAATTATTTTTTAGGGGTAATTCATTTACCCTTTTATTTGAGTTAATCGGTACTGTTTTATATATTTTAACCATACATAAAACACCTAAAGGTAGATCTTCAGCAAAAAATAAATTTCTTAAAATATTAGGTGAAACTAATATTATAGAGATGTTAGAAGAACAGAAAGATGAAGCAGTAGAAGAACAAAATTACGAAGAAGCTTCACAGTTAAAAAAAATATTAGATAGATTACAAAACGGTTTTACTAATGAGTAATATCTCTAATAGTAAATGATTTTATTTTTTTAGTTTGTATGTAGTTTATATTCATTATTTGATAAAAATTATGTTCTACTTCTTCTTTACTATATCCTGTCATTTTTATAGTTCCTAATATATCCACAATATTACCCCATCTATCATAAGATTCTTTAATATAATCTGCATAATATGGATTTAAAACATAGTCATAATTTATAGTATATAATTTCACTTCAGATAATAATTTGTTTCTTTTTTTATTATTCTCAGTATAAAACATTTTAGGTAGCATACTATTAAATATCCCCATCTTCCACAATAACTCCTTGAATTATTTTTTTTTCTATTTTAGTGTTAAGTAATCTTATAACATATATTAAATGAAAAGTACATATAATTAAAACTTGTGCCAACTCAAAAATCATTAAACTAAAAAATATTAGTGGGTAAAGAGATAAGGAAAGTTTACCAAAACCACTGACTCTTTTATCATTCCACATCGCAAATGTTGCAAATACAAAAAAGAATATTGCACAACTATAGTGAAGTAAAGGAAACTCATACATGTCAAAAATAGATAAACATATTAATGCCATTGCAGATATTTTCCATTCATTATTACTATGCACATATAAACCAACAGACAATGTAGAAAAAATCATAGTAAAACCAATAGGTATGTATTGATAGTATTGACTATAACTACCTTCCCACCCGTAGATTATAGGCAATAAAATTATGGACAGTATACCCAATATTACCAGTGTCAAACGAGTGCACAAATTTAGTTTACTTGGCACATTTTTCATAAATTAAAAGGTTTATATTAAATAAATATGTAGAAAAAAAAATAAAAAATAAGAGTACTGGTCAACCACTCGCATCCCACCGATTTGTTGTTGTTCATAGTGTTAGTTCAAACGATTAAAAAGGGTTTTGGCCTCCTGATTGTCTAGAATTTACAGGATCATATTATGTACCCTTCCGCTACTTCCTTTCGTTACAAGTATGTTTTTCTTCTATAGTAACAAAACCTTTTTAATCTCCTACCCTCATTATGTCACAACTCACTCGCCATAGCCTTGTCCGTTGTGTACTCTTATTTCTTTGTTGATGGTAATAACCATATATCACC
>MDTG01185760.1_pt1 | contig 11145 bp, 9 predicted proteins | sample 811421 | NCBI WGS metagenome assembly MDTG01 (sample SAMN05326645, study PRJNA326480) | marine metagenome | isolation source: seawater | place: Pacific Ocean: South East | collected 2011
AAGTCATATGCTGATGCCATCGCTGCTATTCTTAATGTTTCAGTCATTCCTGCATATGCTAAATCTGGCTGAAGAATGTCAACAGATCTATCTCTTATAATATTACGGAAGCCATATCTTGTATTAGTATGTTCACCAGTTGCCCATTTTTGCCAAGGACATGCACTTTTTATATGTTTATGACTTTCTAGATCATGTGGTGGCAAAGCTTCCTCTATCCAAAATAAGTTTGCTTCTTTAACTGCATTTGCTAAGTCAATTGAATAAGGTACATCTAAAGCCATGTAACAATCAATCATTAAACGATAGTCTGGGCCAACTTGTTTTCTTGTTTCCATTATATATTCTTGATTTTTTTTGAGACCTTTAATTCCATCACCAGGTCCATAAGGAAGAGGAATTTTTGAACCAGCATGTCCCCAATCTTGGGATAATTTTGCCTGAGGTCCTGTAACATATGTTTGGAGCTTATCTCTAACTTGACCACCAATCATTTTATAAACTGGCTCACCTCTAATTTTACCTACCAAGTCCCATAGAGCTAGGTCAATTCCAGCAATTGTATTCATAACAACTCCATTTTGACCAGAATACGGTATTGCTGCTCTATACATTTGATCATAAAGAAGATTTATATCTCTGCAATCTGCTCCGATTAAAAAACGATTTAGATGATTTTTAATTATCCAACTTGAAATATATCCTCCAAAGCCAGTAGCAAAACCATGATGGCCACCTTCTGTAAATATTTCAATAAAAATTCCTTTTATTGCATCCATCCCCCATGAAGATCTAGAATCTTGATAGGCTGGGTATATTGACATCGGGTTTGCAATTATTGTATCATTAATCCAATGACCCGCTGCATGATCAGTGTAATCAGCTCCAGCACTTTGTGTTTTGACAATTGAAACTTTAATTTCAGAGATTTTATATTTCTTATCCATAATTATTAATATTTTTTGATACTTACTAATAAATAATAAATCAATTAAAAAAAGAAATTTATTCACAGTAAATTTTAATTTTATATTATAAAAAACTACATTTTTTTTACATAAAATCTCATATTTATGGGATTTTATGAGGTTTTTTGATAACGATATCATTTATTTGATATCGTTGTCAAAAATATATTTTATGTTAGGTTATTCTCATTAAATGTATTTTTAGGAGGTATTATGAAAAAAATCATTTCAATAATTTTTAGTATTTCTTTTGTAGTTTCTACAATTACTGTAGGTGCTAATGCCGCAACTATATATGTAAATGGATATGGTGGAACTACGTGGGAAAATATTACTAAAGCATATTTAGAGCCTTTAAAAGCTAATACAGGTCTAAATGTTGAATTAGTTCCAGATCCAAGTTTAGCAAAGTTAGAAGCTATGGTGGGAGAAGGAAAATGTGATTATCATGTAATTGAATTAGAAGGCGCTAACTATATGTTAGCAGTTGAGAAAGGTTTATTGCAAGAAATTGACTACAGTATTGTTGATCCAAATAATGTTGTAGCCGATAATCATAAGAAACCAATGGGTTATGAATTTGTCGCTTTCTCTGAAATTATTGCGTACAGAAATGATCAATTTCCAAATGGTGGTCCAACAAATATGGCTGAGTTTTGGGATGTTGAAAAATTTCCAGGAGCAAGAACAATGCATGACAGAGTTGTTGGCAGTTTAGAATTTGCATTGGAAGCTGATGGAGTAGCTCCATCTGATGTATACAATGTTCTTTCAAGTCCTGGTGGTGTTGATAGAGCATTTGCTAAATTAGATGAAATTAAACCACATATTGTAAAATTCTGGTCTTCAGGAGCTGAGCCAATTCAAATGATTGCTGATGGTGAAGTTACTGCTGCCATTGCTTGGAATGGAAGATTACAGGCAATGAAAAATGAAGGTGTTGATGTGTTTTATACTTTTCAGGATGGTAACTTAGATACTGGAATTTATTCTATACCCGCTTCATGTAGTAAGGAAGATGCAAAAAATGTAGCTTTATATTTAAATGCATGGTCAACTCCTGAAATGGCAGTTGAGTGGGCTAAATTAATGCCTTATCCTCCTTTTACAGGTGGTGTGGCTGAACAATTAGATCCAGACTATGCAAAATTATTGCCTACAACTCCTGAAAATGTTGCAATGCAACATCAAACTGATTGGACTTTTTGGCATGCAAATTTTGAAGAACTAAATGAAAGATGGAAAGAATGGACTCTTGAATAAGAGTTTATAATCTATTGATAATTCCATGCTTAGCATATTAATGCTAAGCATGGTTTGAAAATGCATAAAACAAATCTACTTCTTCTACCTGCAATATCATTAACGCTAATAATAATTATCTTTCCTGTATTTGAATTATTTCAGTCAAGTTTTTTCGATCCAGATTTCACAACTAAAAATATAAAAAAATTTTTCTCTAAAAAATTATATATTAAAGTTTTATTTAATACTGTAAAAATTTCTTTAGGCACAACCTTTCTTTGTTTTATTTTAGGTTATCCAACAGCTTATTTTATAGCTCACTCAAATAAAAAATTTAGGGGAATATTTTTATTTTTAATATTACTACCTTTTTGGATAAGTATATTAATTAGATCATACTCATGGATGGCTGTTTTGGGAATTGAAGGAGTGATAAATACAATATTTATTTCAATTGGTATTTTAGAAAAACCTATAAGAATGCTTTACACTACTGGAACAGTTTATCTAGCAATGGTTCAAATTATGTTACCTATTATGATTCTCACAGCATATAGCACAATGATAAGGATTGAAGAGGACTATATTAAAGCAGCAAGAATACTCGGCGCGAATCCTATTCAGGCATTTTTAAAAATTTATTTTCCTTTAAGTTTTTCAGGTGTTGCAAGTGGTTCAATAATTATTTTTATATTATCAATGGGTTTTTTTATAACCCCAGCTCTTGTGGGTGGAAAAAAAGATATGATGATTGGTAACTTAATAAATTTTCAAATAAATCAATTGTTAAATTGGGGGTTTGCTTCATTTATTGGGCTAGTGCTATTGCTTACAACATTAATTATTGTGCTTTTATTTATATGGTTAACTAAATTTAAAATAGAAAATAGGTTTGAAAATTAAAGTGAAAAAATTAGATATATATAAATTTATTAATTTTTTATATAAAATTTATTATTGGGTTGTAATTATTTTTTTACTTTTCCCTTTAATTATTGTTATACCTATATCTTTTGTTGACTCAAAATACTTACAATTTCCTCCAAAAAACTTTTCATTTAGGTGGTACGAAAACTATTTTAATGATGCAAATTTTTTTATATCTACACTTAATAGTATTTATCTAGGATTTTTTTCAAGTATAATAGCTACAATTATAGGTACTATGGCAGCACTAGCATTAAGTAAAAATAATTTTATTGGAAAAAAAGTACTTATAGGATTTTTAATATCTCCACTAATATTTCCAGTTATTATTTTAGGTTTGGGTTTATATATTTTCTTTTCAAGGCTTAATCTAACTGAAAATTTTTTCTCTCTAATTATTGCTCATTCTGCATTAGTTATGCCATTTTCATTAGTAATAGTTCTAACAAGTTTAATTAATTTTGATACTACTCTTGAAAGAGCAGCTAGGGTGATGGGAGCAAATGCGTTTAGAGCATTTTGGAATGTTACTTTCCCATATATAAGACCAGCAGTAATATCTTCAGCATTGTTTAGTTTTTTTATTTCTTTTGATGAGTTAGTAATAGCACTTTTTATTTCAGGTAAAATTTGGACTTTACCTCAACGTATTTGGCAAGATTTACGATATGAAATAGATCCAACAATTGCAGCTGTTGCTTCAGTATTAATAATATTAACATTTATTGGTATATTAACAGGAACATTAATACAAAAAAGAGCACAAAAAATTATAGGTGATTTAAAATGAATCAAATACATGGAGAATCAGTTACATTTCAAAATGTAGAAAAATACTATGGCAACACTGCTGCAGTAAAAAACTTTAACTTAGAAATTAAGAGTAGTGAATTTTTAACATTACTGGGACCTAGCGGATCAGGAAAAACTACAGTCTTAAACATGATTGCTGGATTTATTCAACAATCTTCTGGATCTATACTTATTGGTAAAAATTCAATTGAAAATCTTCCAACTGAAAAAAGAAATGTTGGCATGGTATTCCAAAGTTACTCATTATTTCCTCACATGAATATATTTGATAATGTAGCCTTTCCTCTAAAAATGAGAAATGAAAATAAAAAAATAGTAAATGAAAAAGTTCAATATGCTTTAAACTTAGTTAATTTAGACGGTGTTGAAAAACGAATGCCAAATGAGTTATCTGGGGGTCAAAGACAACGAATAGCTTTTGCAAGAGCTATTGTCTTTAAACCAAAAGTTCTTTTAATGGATGAGCCTTTGGGGGCACTTGATTTAAAATTAAGAGAAAAAATGCAAATTGAGATTAAAAATTACCATAAGGAAATTAATTGCACTATTTTATATGTCACTCATGACCAAGGAGAGGCTTTAACTTTATCTGATAGAATTGTTATAATGAATAAAGGGAGAATTGTTCAAATCGATAACCCAAAAGATATTTACGATAATCCTGCATCAAAATTTGCAGCTAATTTTATTGGTGAGTCTAACATATTAAATATTAATGAATTAAAATTAAATAAAAAAATTTCAATTTTAGAAAATAAAAAATTAATATCTATTAGACCTGAAAAATTAAAATTAATTGATAAAAAATTTACACAAAATGATCAACAGGTTTTATTAAATTTAAAGATAGATCAAATTATTTTTTTAGGAGATACAATAAAATATATTTGTAATGATGATTATGGAAATACATTAATATTAAAGAAAACTAGAGTTGATAACCAAAATAACTTCAATATTGCAGATACTATTAAAGTTTATTTCAATATTAATGAATGCACTCTACTTGATGAATGATTTTTTTTTCTGATTTATACTGCTACCACCTATAATTAACTCAATTCCAACATCAAATATTCTTTTTTTTACTTTATTGCCATTGATTTTTGAAATTAAATTATTTGCTGCAATAATACCTATTTCATTAACCTTAAAATCAATAGTTGTTAATTGCGGATGAAGAAGTGAGGTTATTTCAGCATTACCTACAGCAGCTATTCCAATTTTTTTTGGAATATTAATTTTTTTAAACGAAAATTCACTAAGTAAACCTGTTCCAGATACTTCACTTCCACAGATGATGCAGTCAATTTTTGTTCTATTTTTTTTATACTGAGAAAAGATTTCTTCACCACATAATTTGTGATTCATAGGTTTTGTATAATAAAAAATAGTTGTTGATAAATTAGCTTCTTTCATTCTTGACAAATATCCATTTAATCTTCTTTTTGATCTATTTTCATTTTTCATATGAGTGTTAACAGGAGTAGCAAAAGCTATATTTTTATAATTCAGACTAATAATATAATCGGTAATCTGATGGCCTGCAGAGAAGTTTGAAAAACCTACAACTACATCAAGAGGCTTGTCAGTAATATTCCAGGTTTCAATAATCGGTAATTTTGAAGATAATAACATATTTGTTGAATTTTGAGTATGTTGAGTGCCTACAATAATAAATCCTTCTGGTTTGTAACTTAAAAATTTTCTAATTAATTCTTCTTCTGTTTCAAGGCTATAATTTGTAACACCAATTAAAAGTTGAAAACCTTGTTTTCGTAATTCTTCTTTTATACCCCATATATAATCAGAAAACACAGATCCTCTAAGTGTTGGAATTATTGCAATTACAAAACCAGATTTGCCTGACTTAAGACTGCCAGCTAGAGAATTATGAACGTAACCTGATTTTTTAATTATTTTTTTAATTTTCTCTCTTGCTTTAAAGGAAACAGAATTTGGCCTACTAATAGTTCTAGAAATTGTAGAAGTTGAATAACCACTTCTTTTTGCAATATCAAATATACTTATTTTTTTTTTCATTAATCGATACATTATTTCACTTCTAGAAAAAAATAAATTAATATTTCATTAATTAAGTTAAAAAAATTAATAAAAATAAGGAAAATTTATTGTGTCGTTAATAAATAAAAGGTTTATTTATGCTATCTAATCTATATGCTAATTTATATTATTAATTTTTGAATATAAATAGGAGGAAAAATGTTTAAAAATTTGTTTAAATTGTTTTCTGCAATTTTAATAAGTGTTGTAATGACTGTCAGCGCTAGAGCAGAAACAGTAATTAAAGTAGCAGACTTCCAAGCTGGTGTTGGCGGTATCACAAGTGCTTATGCTGATTTTATAGCAGAGTTTGAAGCAGCCAATCCTGGTGTAAAAGTTGAATACACTCAGTACACTGTTGTTACTTACAACGAATACTTAAAACCAGCATTATCTTCTGGAGAAGGTCCAGATGTTTTTGCTGTATATCCAGGTCCAGATGTTGATGAAGTTGTTAATGCAGGTCATTTATTAAATTTAACTGATGCAATTGATGATGAATGGAAAGGTTGGCTTGGTAATAACATTAATATTCCAGAGCTCAATAGAGATGGGAAAATGTATATGGCTCCTCAAGATGCCTTTACGGAAGAAATTTGGGTATACAAAGATATGATTGCTGACCTAGGTTTTGAACTTCCTGCCTTTGGAGATTCCTATACAGTTGATGAGTGGATTGAAATATCTAAAGCTGCAAAAGCAAAAGATCTTGATGGATTAATGTTTGGACCAGTAGAACAATGGTGTGTATTTGATGGTTTTGCAAACTATGTAAATCAAGGCAACCCTGATTATCCAACTGACTCACTTGGTTTAGCTCTTGATGGAAAAATTTCTTGGGATCAGCCAATGTTCAGAGATGCTTTGATGGCCTATAAAAAAATGCATGATGCAGGAGTTTGGAGAGCTGACTCATTAAGTATGGACTATCAAGTGCAAGCATGGGGTAAATGGATTGATAGAGAAGGTGTTGGAATCTACTGTAATGGAGATTGGTTTATTTCATCTGCTCCAGCAGATCATAACACTGCGGATAATTTAAACATTTACATGATGTCTTATCCTAAAATTTCTGCTGACTCACCTATGACTTATAATAAGGCTACAGGAACAAATTTAGGAGTTAATGCAAATTCAAAAAATCTAGATTTGGCTCTTGCATTTCTAAGAACTACTCAGAGTCCTAAGGCGTCCGAGACATTTGCTGGGTATGGACAAATTCCTGCAAACTTAGCAGCAGTTAACATGGGTGATCTTGCTAGTTCACCAAATCTACTTTTCAATGAAGGTATAAAAATGTTAGCAACTGAAGGCAGAAATACAAATATCTACTATTCTCAAGCTGAACCAATGAAAGCTTTGTATGATGGTATAATGGAAATGTTTTTAGGTGTAACTACAATTGATGAAATTGTTGAAAAGATGAATAAAGAAACTGGCTATAATGGCTAGATAATTATCTTTTTTTCTATTAATAATTAAAGAGGGGGATATCCCCCTCTTTTGAAGTTTATTTCATTTATTTATGATTTTTAAAAAATTTCAATTCAAAACCTTACTCTACTTATTCCCAGCCTTATTAATATTTTTAATTTTTAATGTCATACCTGGATTAACTACTTTAGTGCTCAGTTTTTTTCAATTTTCTGGTTTTGAAACAAATCTTTTTAAAAAATTTGTCGGAGTAGAAAATTTTATTAAAATTTATAATGATAAATATTTTTGGATAGCTCTTAAAAATACTTTTTTGTTTGTATTTGGAGCTGTTTTTATTCAAACAGGTATTGCATTAATGCTTTCAGTTTTTATTTTTTTTGGAAATTTTAAATTTTCAACTTTAATACGCTCCGTAATTTTTTTTCCATGTGTATTAGCTCCAGTTTCTGTTGGTCTTGTATGGAAAAAAATACTAGAACAAGATGGTGTGTTGAATGCAATTTTAGGATTAGATTTTTCATGGCTATCTTCAATTAGTTTAGTGATGTGGTTAATAATAACTGTTAACACATGGCAATGGATAGGATACAATTTAGTTATTTACTATGCAGGTCTTCAAAGTCTTAATTTAGAATTGTTAGAGGCTGCTGATATTGATGGAGCAAATTGGTCTCAAAAAATCTTTTCTATTGTTATTCCATTGTTATGGCCAACTACAATATTGAATATGATATTAAATTTAATTGGAGGATTTAGAGCTTTTGATATAGTTTACGTATTAACAAGAGGTGGTCCTGCCCATTATTCTGAAGTTTTAGCATCTTATCTTTACTACTATTCTTTCGCTGCAGGGGGACCTAATAAAATGGGTGTGGGTGCTTCTGTTGCTTTTGTAATTTTTGCTTGTATTTTAACTATAGCTTTAGTTAGAATCATAATAATGAAGAAGGTAAATAACTAGATATGAATAAAGGAAATACAAATAATTATGGGGCTAACTTTCAATCAAGCCCTGTTTTTTACATTACTTCTCGTCTTGTTGTATTTTTCTTCATTATAATAATTATTTTTCCACTATTATATACATTATCATTATCAGTAAGGTCACCGGAAACAGTTTATAGTGCTAAATATTTTCTAATACCTGAAGAATATTCTTTTCAAAATTATATGGATGCATTTTTTTATGCAGAAGAAAGATTAAAAGTTTCTTTTCCAAGAATGTTCTTAAATAGTATTATTGTAACATCAGCTTCTGTATCCCTTATTATTATGCTTTCAATTTTTTCTGCTTTTAGCTTCAGTCATCTTCGCTTTCCTATGAAAGAAAGTTTGTACAATATAATGATAGCAAGTGTAGCTATGCCAGCTCAGGTACTATTAATACCTATGTTTTATTTATTAATATATTTTGGTATTATCAATACTTACTTGGCAGTAATATTGGCTTATGCAGGATTTTTAATACCAATTGGAATTCTAATATTAAGAATGTTTTTTGAACAAATCCCCCATGAATTAACTGAAGCCGGAATTGTAGATGGGGCCAGTGATCATCAACTTTTATTAAAAGTTCTCTTACCCTTAGCGAAACCAGCAATTGCTACTTGTATAATTTTATTGTTTTTAGATACATGGAATGAATTTATTTACGCAATGGTATTTATGCAAGACTCCTCAATACATACAATTCCTGTAGCTTTAGCGAAGATTGGAACAAGTAGATACCATATTAATATTGGAACTTATAGTGCTGCTGTTATGATTTCCATCATTCCTGTTTTGTTAATTTTCACAATTTTCCAAAGATGGTTTATTGCGGGCATTACCATGGGGGCCTTGAAACACTAATTAGTAGATCTTTTATTTATCAATATTAAAGCTACTCCAACAATAACAACTGAACCTCCTAATAAATTATAAAAAGTCAAAGTTTCACCTAATAATAATACAGCGGTAAGTAAACCAGCTACAGGAAGAAGCAAAAGTCCCGGCATAACAAAATTAACAGGATATTTTCCTAAAACAAAATACCATAAGCTGTATCCTAGAACATTCATGATTAATGCCAAATAAAGCATAATAATCCATGCCATTAAATTTGCAGACATTATAAATTCGATAGGATTGCCCTCTATTAATGTTGAGGCTAAAATACTTTGTGGACCTGCAAACACTCCTATCCAAGCAGTTAAAGTTAAAGCATTCATTTTTTGACTAATAGGTTTGGCAAGAACTTGTGCAAAAGCCCAAGTAAAAGCTCCTGATAATAATAATATTACTCCAATTAATTTACCTTCAAGCTTTGGATCACCTGTTAATATATAAATACCTATAAACGCAATAATGACTCCAATAATATTTCTTATAGAAGGTTTTTCACCTAAGATTAAAAAAGCAACTAAAAGTCCAAAAGGAACCTCAGCTTGTACAAATAATGTTGCCGAAGAAGCGTCTACTATTTTTAATCCAGAATATGTTAAAGAATATTGGATAGTGCATCCTATCAAGGCTATAAAAAAAATTTGTTTAAAATATTTTTTAGGAAAAGGAAAAAACCAAAACATTATTAAGCCTGATAAAGACCAACGTAAGCCATTTAAAAGAATGGGTGGAAAAAACTCCATAGCAGGCTTTGAAATCACAAATCCAAAGCCCATAATAATAGGCACTAAAACTACTATTAAGACATGACGATAAGGCATAGAAAATTATCAACTATACTTATAGATAAGTATATACATTCACTATATTAATTAATTTTATTTACTAATAAAATGAGTATTATTTCTTAAAGCTATAAATGAATATATTATTAACGGGAGGGGCTGGTTATATTGGAAGCCATGTAGCAATAAATTTGCTTGATGCGGGATATAAAGTTACAATTATTGACGATTTAAGTACAGGTCATGAACAATTAATTCCTAAAAAAGCAAATTTTATAAAAACAAATATCAATAATGTAAATATTCTAGATACAATCCTAACTAAAAATAAATTTGATATTTTAATGCATTTTGCAGGTTTTATTCAGGTTGAAGAGTCTGTAAAAAATCCAAAAAAATATTTTCTAAATAATACTAATAATGCAAAAGTTTTATTTGATTGCTGCATTAAACATAACTTAAAAAATATTATTTTTTCATCTACTGCTGCTGCTTATGGTAATCCAGAAAAAAAAGATTTAATAAAGGAAGACTCTATACTTAAACCTTTAAATCCATACGGTGAGTCAAAAGTAGAAACAGAAAAATATTTACAAAATAATTCTAATTTTAATTATATCATACTAAGATATTTTAATGTTGCTGGAGCAGATCCTCTGATGCGCAGCGGATTAATAAGCAAAAATCCTACTCATTTAATTAAAATTACAAGTGAAGCGGCAATAAAGAAAAGGGATAAAGTAATAATTTTTGGAAATGATTATCCAACCTCTGATGGAACGGCTGTAAGAGATTATATTCATGTGTCTGATCTAGCTGATTTACATGTAAGAGCTGCTCAATACTTAACTACAAAAAGAGAATCTAATGTTTTTAATTGTGGTTATGGAAAAGGATTTTCTGTAAAAGAAGTTGTAGACTCAGCCAATGAAATAAATGAATTTCCAATTAAATTTGAATTTGGACAAAGACGGAAAGGAGATGCAGCAAGGTTAGTTGCAGATCCATCTAAAATTATGAAA
>MDTG01254503.1_pt1 | contig 11144 bp, 15 predicted proteins | sample 811421 | NCBI WGS metagenome assembly MDTG01 (sample SAMN05326645, study PRJNA326480) | marine metagenome | isolation source: seawater | place: Pacific Ocean: South East | collected 2011
AAATATATTATCAATATAGTATTAAATGCCAGAATTACCAGAAGTAGAAATAGTAAGACAATCACTAGATAAAAAAATTAAAGAAAAAAAGGTAAAAAAAGTAATAGTAAGAAATAGAAATTTGAGATTTAAGATACCATTAAATTTTGAGAGATTTTTAGTGGGTCAAAAAATAGTAAAAGTCAAAAGATTTTCTAAATATATAATTCTATGTCTCTCCAATAATAGTTACTGTCTTATACATCTTGGAATGTCAGGAACTATTCATTTAGTGCATGATAACAAAAAGAACTTAATAACGAATGTTAGTTTTTATAGTTATCCTGTAATACCAGAAAAGCACAACCACGTTGAAATAATTTTTAAAAATTTGAAAGTTATTTATAATGATCCGAGAAGATTTGGGTTCTTTAAAATACTTAAAAATAGCAAATTATTAAAAAAAAAATTTAATTTTTTAGGACCGGAACCATTTAGTTTTAAATTTAACTTAAATTATATATTTTCAAAATTTAAAAAAAAAGAAAAAAATATTAAAAGTTTTCTATTAGATCAAAATTTTGTGTCTGGAATAGGAAATATCTATGCAAGTGAAATTTTATATTTAAGTAAAATTAAACCGGACAAAAAAGCAAAAAATTTAGATAAAAGTGACTGCAGAAAGATTATAATGAATTCGAGAAAAGTACTTAGAAATGCAATTAGTAAAGGTGGATCAAGTATTAGAGATTTTAAAAATATTGTAGGAAATAAAGGTAAATATCAAAAATATTTTAAAGTATATCAAAGAGAAGGATCAAAATGTAAGAGACTAAGTTGTAAGGGTATTATACAAAAAAAAATTATTTCACAGAGATCTTCTTTTTTTTGTAATTCATGTCAAAAATGATAAATTATTTGATTGACCGACTTGAATTCTCAAGTTATACCCCCGGATATGGCTAACACTAAATCAGCAATTAAGAGAATAAGAAGAATATCAAGACAGACTGTTGTAAATAAGGCAAGGAAAAGTAGATATAAAAATGCTCTAAAGAAGATGGGTCTTTTAATTGAAAAGAAAAATAAAGCTGAAGCATTAAAATTCTTACCCAAGTTGAATTCAGAACTTATGAAGATCGCAAAAACTGGAATTATAAAAAAACAAAACGCCTCTAGAAATATTTCGAGAATAACTAGAAAAATAACAACTTTATAAATTTATACTTAAGGTTGTTATAATAAATACAACTTTTAGATCTACAAAATCTATTGATCATATTTTTCCGAGTACAATATTTTGATTTAGTAAATATTTAAATTAATCATATTCAATTAAAAATTTTATTTTGTAAATTGAAAATAAAATATAATTTTTTTTATTACGACATCAGATTACACAATCCTAGATTTTATTTTTTTTTGATTATTCAAAATTATTTGTTGCATTAATTGTATTATAGTCCTAACTGAACTCTCTCCAAAAAGTATGGAAAATATAAATTTTAATAAAAATTTGAATAAATTAGAGACTGAAAATCTAGATTGGAGCATAGCACAATCTGAGATGAAAAAAAAACTTGGTTCAGAAATTTATGAAAGTTGGTTAAAAAAAATAGATTTTATTGAAGAGTTTAATAATTATATTTTATTGTCAGTACCAACTAGATTTATTCGTGATTGGATAACATCTAGATATTTAGATCAAATTTTACAAATTGTGAAAAATTTAAAAAAGGATTTAGTTAGGATTGAATTTAAAATTGTTGAACAGAGTTCAAATAAAGATACTAAAAAAGATGATTTTATTAATGGCAAGACACTAGAAAATGTTTCCTTTATAAAAGACTCATATCTTCAATATAATCGAGTAGATCCTAACAAAAGATTTGAAAATTTCATAACTAGTACAAGCAATAAACTAGCTTTCGAAGCTTCTTTAAAAGTTATTGAAAATACATCCCAGTACAATCCTTTGTATATATATGGAGGTGTTGGAATGGGAAAAACTCATCTTTTAAATGCAATAGGATTTGAATTAAAAAATAACTCAAAAGTAATGTTTATTTCAGCTGAAAGATTTATGTACCAATTTGTAAAAGCGATTAAATCAAATGATATGGTAAAGTTTAAGGAATATTTTAGAAATACAGATGTTTTATTGATCGATGATATTCAATTTATGAATGGCAAAGAGGCCATGCAAGAAGAATTTTTTCATACATTTAATGCTCTTTTTGAAAAGGGATCAAAAATTATATTAACAGCTGACAGAGCTCCAAATAAACTTTCTAGGATGCAAGAAAGAATTAAATCCAGATTTTCAGGTGGTTTAGTAGTTGATATTCAAAAACCTGATATTGAATTAAGAAAAAAAATTATTGAAAATAAAACTGAAGAACTAAATAAGTTATATTCAGATCAAATTAAAATTTCAAAAGATCTAAGAGATTTTATTAGTTCTGAAATATCAGGTAGTGTTAGAGAGTTGATAGGAGCATTTAACAGGCTTGTTTCTTTCTCAAGGATATATAATAAAATTCCAAATTTAGCGGAAGCTAAGGTCGTACTTAAAGATTTGTTAAATGTATCTGAAAATAAAGTAACAATAGATTTAATTCAAACTTTGGTTTGTAAATTTTTTAAGATAAGTAAAAATGAAATGTTATCATCTAGAAGATCAAGGTATTTGGTAAGACCAAGACAAACAGCAATTTATTTAACAAAAATTTTAACCTCGAAGTCTTTGCCTGAGATAGGACGTGAGTTTTCAAATCGAGATCATACAACGATTATTCACTCAGTTAAAACAATTGAAAAAATAAAAGAAAATGATCCGGAGATGCTTGATAATATCAATAAATTAAAAAACAAAATATTATACAATAATAAATCAGATGAAATTTAATATTAACCAGCAAGATTTACAACAAGCATTAAATTATTGTCAGGGTGTTATAGAAAAGAGAAGCACTCTTCCTATATTATCAAATATTTTATTAGATGCTCATAATTCTAGACTAACTATAACTGCAACTGATTTAGATTTGATATTCATACATAATTTAGAAAATATTGAAGTACTAGAGGAAGGTAAGACAACAACTACTTCTTCTATAATGTATGATATTGTCAGGAAATTTTCATCTGGAAAAAAAATTAATCTAACTTTAAATGATAAATACAAGCTTCATTTAGAATCAGAAAAATCAGTTTTTAATTTAAATTGTATAGATGCATCTGAATTCCCACTTACCGATGAAAATTTCAACCAAAATGAATTTTCTTTAAAATCAAAACAACTATTAAAACTGTTAAATAAATGTAAGTTTTCGGTTTCAAATGACGAAACAAGACATTATTTAAGTGGCATTTACTTACATCAAACAGAAGTGGAGGAAAAGAATTATTTAACTGCCGTTGCAACTGACAGTCATAGAATGTCTATTTCAAAAATTAGGTTAGATAAAAAAATAGATTTCGATCCGGTCATTTTACCAAAAAAAACTATTTTCCAGCTTTGTGCTTTGCTAGATAGTTACGATGGAAACGTAAAGATTTCGAATATCAAATCAAAAATAAAATTTGAGTTGAGTAATAGTATTTTGATTTCAAAATTAATTGATGGAAAATTTCCTAATTACATTCAAGTGATACCAAAAAATAACCAAAAAAAATTGGAAATAGACTTAAAATTATTTTCAAATTCTGTTGATAGAGTTGCCTCAGTATCACTAGATAAAAAAGATGGAGTAAAATTTAATTTAGAAAAAGACACATTAAATCTTTCAGTAAATAATGCCAGCAGTGGAGATGGTAAGGAAACACTTGCAGTGAAATTTGACCATGAACTAGAAATAAGTTTTAATTCTAGATATTTGATTGATGTGGCGTCACAAATTGACGGCGAAATGATTGAATTATTTTTAAACGACACTGGATCTCCAGCATTAATCAAAGATCCTGGTGATATTGATAGTATTTTCGTTGTAATGCCAATGAAGGGTTAATTCATTGAATCTAGTTCCGAAAATATTTTTTTTTCCAAAGTTTCAATAAATATTTCTTTTGTTAAACCAATATTGATTGGTTCTAAAATAGAAATTATTATTTCTCTATTGATACTTTTTTTACCTTTTTTTGGCCAAACATTGCCAGAGTTTATCGCGACAGGTTGACATTTAATTTTCAATTCATCATATATTCTAGCCACACCCTTTTTAAATGGTGTTCTATCATCAGGTAAAACTCTTGTTGCTTGTGGAAATATAATCAGTGGCCGATCACTATTATTGACAACTTTTGAAATATCATCAAAAAAGCTGAGATTTTCTTTTGTGATTTTATTCCTTTTTATTGAGATAGAACCAATTTTTTTTAGATACCACCCAAAAATAGGAATTAAAAGTAATTCTTTTTTTAAAATAAAAATTGGAGAATTAAATATTGTTTGTAAAAAAAAAGTTTCAAACATTGACTGGTGTGATGAAGCAATAAAAAATTTTTCATTCATTATAATATTTTGTTTACCTTTAATAGTAATTTTAGTTGAAAGAAATAATCTTAAGCAAATAGATGACCAGTGACCCATGAGTTTTCCACCAAACAAAACTAATTTTTGAGGTAATAGCAAAGTTGGAAGAAAAATAATCGAGATAATTGAAATTCCTAGAAAGAAAAAAAAAGAAAATAAAATATTTCTAATCATTTAAAAAAAAATTATATTAAGTCTTTAAGGCTTTGTCTTTTTCTAATAATTTTAATTTTAGAATTTTTTATAAGTAGCTCAGCGGCTTTCGGTCTTAAATTATAGTTTGAGCTTAAAGACATTCCATAGGCACCTACATCACAAATAGCTATTAAGTCTTTTTCTTTTAATTTTTGGAAATTTTTTTTTGTAAGAAATTTGTCAGTACTTTCACAAATTGGACCAACAAATTCATAGAGCTTTTTTGATTTTTTATTATTTTTATTTAATGGGATAATGCGATGTTGCGCATTATACAAAGCAGGTCTCATAAGATCATTCATTGCTGCATCTAGTATAATAAATTCTTTCTTACCACCCTCTTTAATGTAAATAACTTTAGAGATTAAAAAACCACAATTTGCAATTATTGATCTTCCTGGTTCAAAAATAATTTTTGTTTTTTTATTTTTTATAAATTTTTTAATATGAAGATAATATTTTTTTAAGTTAAGTTGTTTCTTATTTTCTCCATAGTCAATTCCCATTCCCCCACCTAAATCAATATATTCAAAATGGACTTTTGTTTTATCAATAATTTTTTTTAAAATTTTGAGCATTTTTTCATAAGGCTTATTTTCTAAAATTTGACTTCCAATGTGAACACTTAAACATTTAAGTTCTAAGTTGTTTGAATTTTTTACATATTTTACTAATTTTAAAAAATTTTTCTCAGATACTCCAAATTTATTTTCTTTTTTTCCTGTAGAAATCTGACTTAATGTTTTAGCATCAGTATTAGGATTAAGTCTAATTCCTATATTAACTATTTTTTTTCTTACTTTAGCAATTTTTTCTATTTCTAAGATCTCACTCTTTGACTCTGCGTTGATTAATAATATTTGCTTTTTTATTGCAAAATCAATTTCATTGGATGTTTTGCCTACACCGGAAAAAACTATTTTTTGTGGCTTTATGCCAGCTTTAAGTGCTTTCATTAGTTCTCCAATTGAAACTACATCAGCACCTAATCCTAGCTTACAAATTTCATTTAACAATGTTTTATTAGAATTAGATTTAACAGCAAAACATATAAGCGGATTTAAAGTTTTAAATATTTTCTTAAAATAATTAATATTATCTTTTAATTTATTGTACGAATAACAATAAAGAGGTGTTGAATATTTCTTAGCTAAAGTACTTGCTTTTAAGTTTTCAATTAAAAAATTTTTTCCCTTATATTTCATGACACCACAATTACTTCGGTGTTAAATAATTTTGATGTTTTTTCTTTAAATTCAGGATCACCTTTCTTTCCACAAGAGAAAGCAAAAACTAGTAGAAAAAGAATCAATATTGTTTTTTTGATCATATTCGTTTTTTATACCTCATTATCATTTTTTTTATATTATCAAAAGATGTTCCTCCATAAGATTTTTTTGATTTAATTGAGTTTTTTAAATCAAATACTTTTAAAACATCTTCGGTCAATTTAGGAATAATTCTTTTTAATTCTTCCAAAGAAAGAGCATCTAGTCTTTTTCTTTTCTTTTCAGCATAATTTACTACAGCTGCAGTTTTTTGATATGCGTTTCTAAATGACATTGAATGATTTTGAACTAGGTAATCAGCTAAATCTGTTGCTGTTAGATATCCTAGATTTGCAAGATCCGACATTTTTTTTTTATCTGGTGAAAGATTTTTAAAAACTTCATCTAAAATCTTTAAGTTATTGATTAATGTATCGTGTGTTTTAAAAACTATTTCTTTATCATCTTGCAAATCTTTAAAATAAGATAATGGAAGTCCTTTTAAAATTGTTAGCATAGAAAATAAATTTCCATAAACAGTCCCTGTTTTACCTCTTAAATATTCTAGTAAATCAGGATTTTTCTTTTGAGGCATTATTGAGGACCCAGTAACAATTTTATCTGTTAATTTAATAAGAGCAAAACCATCTGAACACCATATTATTAATTCTTCAGCAACTCTTGAAATGTGCATTGAACATACAGAGCAACTATAAAGATAATCTAAGACAAAATCTCTATCAGAAACTGTATCTATAGAGTTATTAGTAGGATTTTTAAAACCAAGTTTTTTTGTCGTATAATTTCTATCGATATTAAATGATGTTCCAGCTAAAGCAGAAACCCCCAATGGATTCTTATTTAAATCTTCCATGCTATTAGAAAATCTTTTTTTATCTCTTATAAACATTTCTATATAAGCCATCAAATAATGACTGAATGAAACTGCTTGAGCATTCTTAAGATGTGTAAATCCTGGCATTATTGTATAAATATTTTTCTCAGCAATTTTTAAAATAGTTTTGATAACTTTATTTAAACTATCATCCAACTCAGATGTTGCTGACTTGATCCACATTTTAAAATCAGTAATAACTTGATCATTTCTGGACCTTGCGGTGTGTATGTGTCCTGCTTCCTCACCAATGATCTCAAAAAGTCTTTTTTCTATATTCATATGAATATCTTCATATTCTCTATTAAATTCAAATTTATTTCTAAAGATTTCTTTCTGAATTTTCTTAAGGCCATAGATAATTTTATTTTTTATTTGAAATGAAATAATTTGTTGTCTGAATAGCATCTCAACATGAGTGATAGAGGCAAAAATATCTTCCTTATATAATCTTTTATCAATATTTATAGAGCTTCCAACTTTTTGAAAAATACCAGAAGTTCTATTTTTTATTCTAGTATTCCATATTGCATAGTTGTTTTTATTTTTTGTCATGATAATTACTTATACCTATTTACATGAGATTTTTAATAATATTTATTTTTTTAATATCCTATAGTTTTGCAGATGAAGCTTTTGACCTTAAAAATGTTACAGTTCATAAAAGTTTAAAACAATATGATGATTTAGTATTCCTCGATCGAGAAAATAATCAATTAAATTTAGCAGAATTTAAAGGAAAATTGATTTTATTAAATTTTTGGGCTACCTGGTGTGCTCCCTGCAAAGAGGAGATGCCCTCTTTAGATAAATTGTCAATTGTTAAAAAATTGGACAATTTAAAAATTTTTCCTATAAACGTAGGGAATGATTCTATCGAAAAATCAGAAAAATTTTATCAAAATCTCAGGATACGAAACTTAAATTTTTATTTTGATAATCCAGTTACTTTAGCAAAAAAGTTATCTTTAAGAGGTGTTCCTACTTCAGTTTTATTTGATAAAGATGGAAAAGAATTTGCAAGAATTATAGGCTCAATTGATTTTGAGGATAAAAAATTTATAGAGTGGTTAAGTCTTTATAATTAATTTTTGAAGAAATATGCGAAACCAACCAAAGCTAATATTGCTATAAACTGGAGTAATACTCTTAATTGCATTAATTTGTTAGAATATTTTTTACTTGTGTTGCCACCTCTGAATAAAGTTCCAATACCTAAAATTAAGACTATCCCAACAGCTAATATTAAAAATATCGATAAAAATTTAAGAAATATTTCTGAAATCATTTTTATTATTGTAGGGTGTTTTAAAAATAAAAAAACATAAATAATAGGCTATGACATTTTGTCTAGATACTAAAATTATAAAACCTGATGATGGTGTTGAGATTAAACACGCAATCATTCTACTTCATGGATATGGAGGTGATGGAAAAGATATTAGTATGTTAACATTAAATTGGAGGAGATATCTGCCTAATACAGTTTTTTTATGTCCCAACGCGCATGAGTCATGCTCAATCAATCCAATGGGATTTCAATGGTTTGATTTGACCAAAGATGACCCTTCATATATTTTAGAACAATCAAAAAAAGCAGAGTTTAAATTAAATCAGTTTATTGAGGAAGTGAAAAAAAAATACAGATTAGAAAATACTAAAATTTGTTTATCTGGTTTTAGCCAAGGATGTATGATGTCGATTAATTTAGGTTTAACTGCAGATGATGCTTTTAGTTGTATAATAGGTTTTTCTGGTAAAATTATTGATCAACAAGATTTAAAATTAAGAAAAAAGAATTCTACAAATGTTCTTTTAATTCATGGAGATGATGATGAGATTGTATCCCCAAGTCATTTGCTTGAGGCTAAGGATTTTTTAATAAGAAATAATGTTGATGTTGAAACGCATTTAATTGAAAACTGTGGTCATAATATTCCAATCGAAGCTTCAAGTATAGCATTAAATTATATTAAAAAATTTTTATAATTACTTAATATTGAAATACTTTTTTAATTAAGTTAGAATTTATTTATGAATAATTTTATTGAACAAGATGTATCATTAGAAAAATGCCCTGCTTTAGTTTTAAATGCTGATTATAGACCATTGAGTTATTACCCTCTATCTTTATGGTCTTGGCAAGATACAGTTAAATCAGTATTTTTAGATCGTGTAATAATAGTAAGTAACTATGAGCGTGTTGTAAGAAGTCCATCTTTCACAATGCAGTTACCAAGTGTTATTGCTTTAAAAGATTATATTGTTCCTCAATCAAAACCAAGCTTTACAAGATTTAATGTTTTTTTGAGAGACAAGTTTTCTTGTCAATATTGTGGGAGTGGTGAAGAACTTACATTTGATCACTTATTACCAAGGTCAAAAGGAGGTGAGACCCATTGGGATAATGTTGTGACAGCCTGCTCTGCATGTAATGTTAAAAAAGGAGGAAAACTACTAAAATCCTCAGGGATGAAACTTACTCAATATCCCTTTCAACCATCGACTGAGGATTTACATCGTAACGGAAAGAACTTTCCACCAAACTATCTACACAAAAGTTGGATGGATTATTTATATTGGGATGTAGAGTTGGAAGCTTAGATTTAAATTTTTTCTGAGATATTTATTGCTATTTTAGAACCAGTTTTAATAATTTTATCCATAATTGAATATAAACCTTTCTTAGTAGCACCCTCTTCGTAAGCTATATCCTTATGATGTAATTCGTCTTCTCTAAATTTAATAATTTTCTTTTTTAAATCCATTTCATCATCATCAAGTTGATTTATTTGATTTTGATAATGCTCATCAATAACTTCTTCAACTGATGCAGTACATAACATCGCTGCTTTTTTTCCAAGAATTGTTGAGCCAAAACCTAAACCAACCCCTAACAAATCCCATAAGGGAAGAAATTTTGTAGGCTTAATATTTCTTTTTTTAATCTCTTTTTCAAAAAATTCACAATGTTCTTTTTCATGAACTTTCATTTCCTCAATTGTTTTTTTTAGAGCTTCATCATTTACCAAAGTATTTAAGGCTAATAATTGGCCTTCATAAATTTTAACAGCACCCCTCTCACCTGCATGGTCAACTCTTATAAATTCTTCAACCTTTTTTTTCAAATTTTTCATAATTTTTAAATAACTTTGTTATTAAGATAATTAATATTAAGCTTATTAAAATATTTATCGTTGTAAGAGAAAATCCTAAAATTTTAAATGTGACATCCTTACAGCTTATAATTTTCTTTTGTAATTGTTTTAATACCTCTTCTTTTGTAGTAATTTCAGCTGCATTTTTGACCCCACAAATTGATGATTCTTTGAAAAAATTTTGTTCAATTCCAAAGTGATAAAATGATATTGCAAAAGAAAATACAAAAATAATAATTAGTAGCAATAGGATGAATTTTTCGTGATTTTTAAAAATATAATTGTAGATTATTAAAATAATACTTAATCCATAAGGAATTCTCTCTATTAAACATAAATTACATGGCTGATGGCCCAGAACGTATTCTATTAAATATGCGAATAACAATGAAAATGTGCATATAAAAAAAATTATTTTTAAGTACATCTCTATTCTAAAATTATACATGAGATTTAAATATCAGATAAATTACAAATCCTACTAAAACTATCAATAATCCAATTACTGTAAACCATTTAGATCCATGTTTATCCATAAACTGAGTGAATAGATCTCCAAATTTAAATGATAAATATGAGACTATAAAAAAACGTAATCCTCTTGAAATAAAACTAATTAAAATAAAAATAATAATGTTAAACCCAATTAGACCACTAGCAATTGTAAAGACTTTATATGGCAATGGTGTAAAGCCTGCTAAAAAAAGAATTCCAAGCCAGGCATAAAAACTTTCACTTTCAATCAAATCATTTTTAAGATTGATTAGTTTATCCTCATAACCATAAAAACTCATTATTTGCATTCCTATATCAAAAAAAAATACCCCAATAAAATAACCTAAGATACCGCCTAAAACTGAAAATATTGTTGCAATAAGAAATATTTTAATAAAATCATTTTTTTTTGATATTACCATTGGTACCACCATTACGTCTGGTGGAATAGGAAAGAATGAACTTTCAATAAAAGAAACTAAAGCTAAATAATACTTTGAACTTTTGTTGGCAGCTAAATCTAAACATTTTTTGTAAAAAGTATTAAACATTTTTTGGTTTTAATATAATTTTAGTTCTTATACTATTTAATAAATTATTAAATAATTAAGGGCGAATGG
>MDTG01273104.1_pt1 | contig 11144 bp, 9 predicted proteins | sample 811421 | NCBI WGS metagenome assembly MDTG01 (sample SAMN05326645, study PRJNA326480) | marine metagenome | isolation source: seawater | place: Pacific Ocean: South East | collected 2011
AGGTTTGGTGTTTCTATAAGAGCAGATCCGTAGATACCTAGGTCCCCAAAACCTAAGTCATCCGCCATTACAACAATGAAATTTGGTTTTTCGTTTTGTGCAAATAGAAACGAACAGCACAATGCGCTGAAGAGAAGGATTACAGTTCGAAATTTCAGCATAATATTGTCCTATACTTTTCGACGGAAATTAAAGTTATTGCGTAAGTTGAGAGATTTAAATAGAAGTTTTAAAGGCGGTAGTATTTTCCTAAAGCCACGATTTCCTTTTTTATAGATCAGAGAGCAAGGCCATTACTGCTCCCGCCGGATCTTTAATCACGCAGAAACGCTGATTCCCCATGCGCCGTGGCCCATCTATTATTGAACCTCCAAGCCTCTCGCACTTCTCAATGCTTTCAGAAACGCTATTAACACGCACATAAACTAACCATTGTGCTGGCAAATTGGCGTTGGGTCCGCGGGCATGGCACACGCCTGCTATATTGTTTGTCGTTTCTGGGAGATTAATATTGTAGTCGCTGTAGCTACCCATATCTTCTTCAGTACTTGACCAGCCGACAACAGAGCAATAAAAATCACGCATCCTCGATGCTTCATCAACGGTAAGATCGATCCATTCAATTTTCCCAATTTTGCTTGGCGAATTTTCTTTCTCTTGCTCCTCAGTTTCTTCGCTCATTCTATAACCTTATTTTCATCTCTCAAATAGTAGTTGGCCCATTACGTGGTTTAGTCGCCAAGACTAAACACATAAAGTGCGTTGCCAGAACTAGGATGTCTGATGTCCGGGGCAACAACTCGAGGGACGGTTCTTGGGCTAACACCTCTGGCGCCCATCGCTGCAGTTACAGCAATATATTGTTTGCCATCAATACTAAAAGTCGCCGGATGACCTTGTACTGATGTTCCTAAACGTGTTTCCCATAAAATTTCTCCGGTACTTGCGTTATGAGCTCTGAAATAACGGTCCAGGTCTCCCACAAATGCAATATTTCCCGCGGTAGAGAGGACGCCCGTTAATAATGCTGCCCTTTGTTCGTATGACCATACCTCTTCCATTGTGTCTACGTTGTAAGAGGCCAGTTTACCCATGTTTCCATCCGAACCAGGCATTTCAAACCATCTTCTATTTGCCGCAGTCCCACCTGCGCCATGTACTAATGGAACTTCGCGTGCCGCAATCTCTAGACAGGATTGGCTTAGTGGAATAATCAAAGAGGCTGTGGGTTCGTGATAGCTCATAGAGTGCCAATCTTTGCCACCTGCGGTAGAAGGGCATACTGAGATCCACTGGTCTATTTGGGCATTTTGTATGTCTTGTCGATATGTTACTTCCCCAGTGTCTGGGTTTATGTTGGTGAATGCATTTTGAAAAATGGTTTCCTTATGGTCGACAAATTCTCCCGATACTCGGTCATGTTTCCATAAAATGCCGTGCTTACCGATCGAAAATACTAGCTTTTTATCGCCCCGATCGATGAGGACTCGCTCAAATACCTCATCAAGGTCCAGAGCTTCGGCGGGAACATGTTGGAAGTGCCAGTCTAGGTCTCCACTATCTACATTTATTGCAACAGTTGAATTTGTGAATAGACCGGCATCGAAAATAGAGAGCGAACGACTTGCTGGCATCCAAGGCTTTTGTTGCGCTGTACCCCAATAAGTTAGTTTGAGCTCAGGGTCATAAGAACCTGTGATCCAGGTTTCGCCGCCTGCACGAAATAGATCATCTATTCCTCCCCAGGTGTCTCCTCCCGGACTACCAGATTCCGCTATTGTATTGAACCGCCATGCCAGTTCTCCAGTGTTGGCATCATGAGCACTTATATAACAGTCGTCCTCAATGAATCGCGAACAACCTAAAAGGCCCTGAATAACTTTGCCATCCGCAACAATGGGTCCACTCGAGTTACCAAAGCCCTTGGAGCCATCAGCAATTTCAGCTTCCCACACTTTGTCTCCGGTGCGAGCGTCTAGTGCTAGGAGCCTCGCGTCAGTAGTTGCATGAATAATTTTATCGTCATAGATAGCGATATTTCGCATGTCTTCGCTGTCGAACGGGCCTGCATGATGCTCCCATATAAGCTCTCCGGTTTTCCCGTCCAGCGCTTGGATGATATTGCTAGTATTAATCAGGTAAATAATTCCATTGTAAACGAGTGGGGACGGTTCTCCGTCTCCTTCGTGCATATTCCACATCCACTCTAGCCTAAGATTGTTTACATTGCTGGAATTGATTTGTTCCAACTCTGAATAGCTCCATGCTTGATAATTGCCCCTTAACATAAGCCAATCGTTTGGAGAAGGGTTGGTAAGCATAGCGTCAGTTACTGGAGAGTAATTTTCTACTGTACCGGGTGCGATAACCCCTGTTGGGCGATCGGGCTCAGCACGCTGTTGAGTAAGTGCCGGATTGATACCAGGGATATTTGTAGCCATTGCATAATTCGCCGTAGCATCAAGAGTTGGATTGATATCTGCAACCCCATTTGTACGCATGACATGAGCGACAATAGACCAGTAGTCTTCGTCGTCAATACCTGCATTTCCTCCGGGCGGCATATTTGCTTTCAAGAAATTAAAAAATTCATAGGGGGTCTGTCTTCCATAACTTCCAAGAAAACCTCCTCCGCTTAACATGGGCCCTAGCGCTGTTCCTTGTAATTCACCACCATGGCATGCTCCGCAGTTGGTTGCATATGCTTGTACACCAGAATCTGCCTGCAAAGAAAAAGATGCATCTGACCCTAATTCAGTATTAGTTTCAATTTCGGTTCCAACATTAATATTAGAGCTATCGTTATTTTCGGTTCCACAAGCGGTTAAAATAGATAGTACTGATATTCCTAAAACGGATTTGATTTTTTTCATAGTTTTAAACCTGATCAGGAAATTATTTGATTAGTTCTCTGGTAGTGAAAAAACATAAATGGCATTACCCCACCTAGGATAAGTAATTTCGGTTGCAATGACTCCCGGGACCACGCGCGGGCTTGTGCCACCTAGTGCGGTCGTAACCGCAACATATTGTTTGCCATCAATAGCAAATGAAACAGGATGCCCCTGTACGGAAGTACCTAGTCGGGTTTCCCATAATATTTTGCCATTATTTACATCAAAGGCTTTGAATCGGCGATCAAGGTCACCAACAAAAACTAGATCGCCTGCCGTAGAAATTGTGCCAGTGTGAAGTGATGCGCCCTGCTGATGGCTCCAGACCTCTTCCATAGTATCTACATGATAAGCGCCGACTTTACCTAAGTTTCCATCGGTCCCGGGCATTTCGAAAAACTTGCGACTAGCCGCTAGCCCGCCTCCCCCTTGAACAAGTGCAACTTCTCGAGCAGCGTTTTCAAGACAGGTTTGGCTAAGTGGTGCAATCATTAAACCTGAGGGAGGATGATAGGTCATAGAGTGCCAATCTTTACCGCCTGTACTGCTAGGACAAGCAGAAGTCCATTCATTCAATTGCGCATTGTGAATGTCTTGTCTATAGGTAACTTCGCCCGTTTCGGGGTTTATGTGCGAGAAAGCATTCTGAAAGACAGTTTCCGTAAATCCTTCAAATTTCCCAGAGACGCGATCATTCTTCCAAAGAATTCCATATTTTCCTAACGAGAAAACGAATTTGTCGTTGCCACGATTGACTAGAACTCGCTCAAACACTTCATCAAGATCAAGTGCTTCGGCTGGGACATGCTGGAAATACCAATCTAATTCTCCGCTGTTTGTATTCACAGCTATCGTTGAGTTGGTATACAAGCCCACATCAAAGATTGTCATGTGCCGAGATACTGGTACCCATGGTTTTTGTTGTGCGGTACCCCAATAGGTGAGGTTTAGGTCTGGATCGTAACTACCAGTGATCCAGGTTTCGCCACCGGCTCTAAAAATATTATCAAGACCGCCCCAAGTGTCGCCACCTGGCTCTCCAATCTCAGCAATAGTTTCAAACTGCCACAGGAGGTCACCTGTATCAGCATCATATGCGCTTACGTAGCAATCTTCCGGAATATATCGGGCGCAACCAGCCAATCCTTGGATAACTTTTCCATCAGCGACGATTGGGCCAGATGAGTTAGAAAAACCCTTAGTATTGTCTGCCACCTGGGTTTCCCAAACTTGTTCTCCGGAGCGTGCATCTAAAGCTACGAGTCTGGCGTCCGTGGTAGCCTGAATTATTTTGTCCTTGTACATAGCTATATTACGCATATCTTGGCGATTCGCCGGTCCGGACCAGTGTTCCCAGATAAGTTCACCTGTTTTTCCATCTAACGCTTGGATAACGTTGCCGGGGTTGATCAGATAAATAATCCCGTTGTATACCAAAGGCGCTGGCTCTGAATCGCCTTCGTGCATATTCCAAACCCATTCGAGGCGTAGATTTTTTACGTTATTAGTATTAATTTCATCTAGAGGGCTATAACTATGACCATAAAAATTACGCCGATGCATTGGCCAGTCAGCGGGATCAGGGTCTCGCAACATTTCCTCAGTAAGCGGGATGAATTCAACAAAGTCTTCTGTATTGCCTGCTACAGTTAAGCCTTCAGGTGAAGGTGGTTCCGGCCTTTGGCGTTGAGCAACTATTTCTGAGATGTTTTCCGCGATATTAAAGCCTGTACTTGCTGTTAATGGCTCGCTCGCGGAATCAACGCCGTTGGTGCTTAAAATATGAGCAACGATACTAAGATAATCTGATTGCGATAAGTTATCGTTCCCGCCCGGTGGCATGTTTGCTTGGATATTGCCCAATAATAGTGCGGGAGTCTGTGTCCCCCATCTTTGCACGAAAGAACGGCCCGATAGCAGAGGCCCCAATGTAGTGCCCTCCAAATTGGCTCCATGGCATGCGGCGCAGTTTGTGGCAAATAAGTTGGATCCTTCCTCAGCCTGAGTCTCAAAAGTACTAGGAGCCATTTCTATCGAAGCTAATGAAGGATTGTCATTAGTCGTCGGAGTTTCATTCCCGCAAGTACTCAGACTGACTAAAATAAGAGTTATAAGAGTCAGTTGTCTCTTTTTTATTGCAACAATTAACTTCATATTCAATTCCCTGGTTACTATCCTTGCTTATTAGCGTCGTTCAAAATGGCTACGCAGAAACACCCACCCTCGTAATTCACCAGGCGGATTACTTTCCGTATGGATTTGTATATAAAATTCGTTATTTTTTAGTGCTTCAACTTGTTCGTCCGATAACGTTAACGTTCCGTTAAGCGATCCATTAGTAGCGTTTGTCACTTCTAATGTGTGAATAACTGGTCCCGGCTGGGCAGGTGGCCCATTATGAATATGAGCGCCAGTTGCTAAAGAGCTCATGCCTTCAAAGCTGCCATCTATGACTAATGAGTTGCCATTCAGGGTCAAGATAACCTCACCCTCACCTAAAATTGTGCTAACGGTTTGTGGGGTGGTTGGCATGGGAGATAACCGCGCACGATACACTTCTTGTGCTTGCACAGTGACTCCAAAAAGGAAAACACCAACTAGTAAAACAAATGGGAATTTATGGCCGAGTTTCATAATTACCTCTGGGCTCTATTTATTTGAAGATCTCTTGTGAAAGCTACCAGTAAACTGCTTGGGATTCCAATTGCTAGGGTGGACTAAAATAGAATACATGCTGTTCTTATCAGCTCTCTATCTACATTGGAAATTTTCAGCTATCCAATTAACAGAATCATTGGCTCCAGCCATGGGCCCAATGTACCGTGCCTCCTGCGGATACGCGCACACAGGACGTTGATTGTCTACCAGCCCATTAGTCGAATGCTCTGCCGTTATAAAATCAGGAGCGATACCATTTTCAACCCATTCTACTATTGGTGTTAGCTTATCCCAGTCATTTGGGCCGGGCCCGCCGCGGCAATGACCCATACCTGGAGCCATGAAGAGGCGAGCAGTGTTACTTGCTTCAACTAGATCACCATTGAAAGTTGTATCGATCATTTCATTGAAATAATCTAAGGTATCTTCGGCAACTATTAATGTGTCTACCCAGCCGTGATAGACGATTAGCTTTCCCCCGCGGTCTTTTAGAAACTGGCCTAAGTCGGTGTCGGTGGCATCTGTTATGGACTTCATGAGATCCCCAGCCCCAGAGTAAAAATCGTTAATGTCATAATCTTTCCAGTGAAACTCAGGGAAAACCCCTTCAGTTCTTGCTTCATATTCATAATCACGGACATTAGGGATAGTTATTCCTGGGTCGTCTTCATAAAACAAATAATTCATATGGTCCCCGGTCACTCCGATCAATTTTGAAGGGCCCATATTATTGGCTTCATGCGGGATATAGTAATTTACCCAACGAGGTTCTGAGCCAAAAGCTTTTCCCGGATATACTTGGCGGCCCGAATCATCAACAGGCCCGTCATAAAATTCAGTTATTGTTTGAAGTTGTGATTCACTGAAGCATTCGTCGGAAGATTCATTGGATGGGCACATCAAATCGTTAAGTTCAATTGCGGGGTCGAAGTTACAAGTCATTGGATTATCAATTACGCGATCAGTTATTCCATCAATTGCGTCACATTTCTTAAGTACTCGGTCATGTAAGATGTCTATAAGCTTTAAGCTATCATAGGAACCATTGCCGTCGGTATCTTCAGCCAGATTGCCTTCTAGATTGTTACGGTATATTCGTTGCAGATTCCAAACCCCTGAAGCGTTTAAAGCCTGATAGGCGAAGGCCGGAGCACCAGCAACAATACCATCAAAATCGTTCGGATAGCGTTGAGCTTCCATCAAGCCTTGTCGTCCACCTTGCGAGCAGCCTTCGAAGTAAGAGTATTTGGGCGCTTGTTTATAGTATTCATTCACGAGTAATTTGCCGGCCATAACCGTTAAATGTACTGCACGATAACCGAAATCTATTTCAGCCTGCCTATTGTTAAAAGCAAATGAAGCGCCCGGCTCTACGCCATTATCATGCCCGGTATTGCTATTAGTAACAGCGTAACCTTCTGCGACGCGGTGATTGGCGAAATCAAGATCCCCGTCTTTCCCCCCGTCGCCCCACTGAAGAAATCTTCCGTTCCAGTTTTTCTCAAGCGGCAGTTGAGCGTGGAAGTGAATTGCTGGTGAAATTATGCCGCGCACATAACAATAAGGGTCAGTTGACTGGTTGTTTTCTCTAATCTCGGCTGAGGTAATGTTAAGATTGGTTAATTGTCTCAAATTCTGACAATCGCGTGCTTCTTCGTCGTTAATGTTTTGACCGAAGGTGTTATTTGCGAAAAACCCTAAAACTATTGTGATTAAGAGCTTATTTAGACGATCAATGGACATATCTAGGTTCTTTTAAAAGTTGCAAGTTAATTATTGAGTCCTGAGATTACAGATTGTGTGCGGACGATTCAATCTTATTGATAGCCAAGAAATACAACGGTTATGTGAAACCATTGGAGTGACGCTTTTGGGGCATCACATGCAGCCGGATATCGCTCCAGGTGCCAATATTGCCATTGTCCATAGCTTAGCAGGGGTAAGGCAAGTATCAAACGCCACTTGGTGGTTGCTCCTTGAAGAAGAGAAATTGAAACCTAATTACCGTTATGCGAGCTTTAATTCTAGATTCGATAAACTATCAGTTGAGGGGTCTATCTCTTACATTCCGTTTCGAGAGTCCAGATGTATTATCCCAGCAAGCGCGTTTCTAGAGGGATTAGGTGATAAAAAGACCTATCACAAAGTAGAAGTCGAAAACTCGGCCATTGCTTTTGGTGGGTTATTTAAAGAGTATTTGAATCGCGAGACTGCTAAGGCCGTTTACTCGGCATCAATTATTACCTGCCCACCGATAACGGAAAAATGGAAAGAGATTCATCCAAAATCTATACCTCTAATGATTGATACCAATGATGAAGAGATAACCAAAAACTGGTTAGATCCTTTTTTTCAAGATGTTGAGAAATTTAAACCACTTTTTGAAAGAAAGAGTCCAAAAAGATTAAGAATTACGCAAATAGGTAAGCCAAGCAAATGGAATCCTATTGGTAAAAGCTTCATTATGGAGGCTTAGTCATGCCGAATAGGAACAACTAGGAGTAATTATAAATGGAAGAATTATCAAGTATTAAATGTTTTGGAGGTAGTCAGTTAAGATGTGAGCATTTCTCTACTACGCTTGAATGCCAAATGAAATTCTCTATATTTCTGCCAGAGCGCGCAAAAGAAGGTAACTTAAAGTGTCCTGTAATTTATTACCTTTCTGGTTTGACCTGCACGGATGAAAATTTCGTGCAAAAGGCGGGTGCACAAAAATTTGCTTCCGATCTTGGTTTGATTCTCGTATCGCCGGACACTAGCCCCCGCGGCGAACAGGTTCCAGACGACGAAGAGTGTTCTTATGATTTTGGATTGGGCGCAGGATTTTATCTAAATGCTAAACAGGAACCCTGGAAGAAGCATTACCAAATGTATGACTACGTGGTCACGGAGCTTCCAGCTTTTTTAGAAAATGAATTTCCTATCGATACTGATTGTCAATCTATAATGGGCCATTCCATGGGTGGTCATGGAGCAATAACTATTGCATTGAAGAATCCAGAAAAATATAGATCGGTCTCGACATTTGCTCCAATAGTTTCACCTATGAATTGTCCATGGGGAATTAAAGCATTTAGAAATTACCTCGGTGAGGACCAAAATGATTGGCTGGAATACGATTCAGTTGAACTTATGAAGCGCACAAAAGCCCCTGTTCCTATGTTGATAGACCAGGGGTCTGCAGACCCGTTTCTTGAGGAGCAGCTTAAACCAAATTTGTTATTAGATGTCGCCGGGGAAAAAGGTTACCCGCTCACATATAACAATAGACAAGGTTATGATCACAGTTATTTTTTCATCTCCAGTTTTATTGAGCAGCATTTGGTGTTTCATGCGGACATCCATAAAGACTTCATGAAGCTAACCAGATAAAAACTCCGCATATAATTACAATTAACTGTCCGGTGAGATCAGTCGCTGCAAATATGATGGGGTCTTCGTTCATTTTTTGGTTGAGCGCGTTATACCATATTCTATATAGTAAATATGTTAAAAGGGGAAGGATTGCCCACAGTATCAACGGAGCGTCATAGAGTTCGGTAGTCTCTGGTGCTGAAATGTAAAAAGCGAATATGCTTACTGCGATCGCGCTAAAAAAAATACCTATGCTGGATAATAATTTTAAATGGCGTTGTTTGTAGGCGCGCCCTTCGATACCAATTTTTCTTCTGGTAATAGCATTGTGCAATTCTGCAACTCTTTTTACTATTGCCAGACCGAGAAACAATGCAAAAGAGAAACCCAATAGCCAGTTAGTAGTTTCAATTGAGATTGATTCAGCTCCAGCAATTATTCTTAAGTTATAAAGAAATGAAAGTATAAAAATATCTACGATAAATAGACGCTTCAAATAAAAGCTATACAGTAAATTAACAAACCAATACAGAAGAAAAATAAGCTGGAAACCTAGCGGCAGAAACAGTGCGATAATGGCGCCTGTTAGAAAAAATAACGGACCAATTATAAATCCAATAATTAAGGGTAAGTCACCTGAAGCGAAAGGCCGGTTTCTTTTTCTCCAGTGACACCTATCGTTGTTTAGGTCGATTAGATCATTTAAAACGTAAACACTCGATGCGCATAACGAAAAGCTAATAAAGGTTACTGCGGCTAAAGATAATAACTCTATATTAAGTATTTGGTGAGATAGAACCAAAGGGACGAACACAAGAATATTCTTAAGCCAATGGTGAGGCCGTATTGCTTGCAATAGTTTTATGGTTAGTGATGAGGGTTGGTCAAATCTAAGTTTCTGTGATGAGTCTATCGATTGCGAAATATCGGCGTAGCAATTTACTATTATTGATTGACTAGCTGCTTGCCAAATTATTATGTCATCTAACGAATTTCCAGCATAGGCGAAACCTCTTTCACCAGAGAGCTCTCTTATTTTTTGTAATTTCTTTTTCGCTTTAAGATTTGTATCTTCATCGCTCCCATAAGATGCATCAAACAATTTTATATGTTCGCTTATTGCAGTCACGGCTCTCTGGCTTGAGCCTGATATAAGTACTATCTCTCTCCCTGTTTCTTTTTGACCTCGTAGATAACTATAAAACTCTGTATTCAATGGCAAATTAGAAACAGGAAGGTCGATTCTCTTAGCCAGTTGCAGTTTTAGATGAGTTTTGCCTTTAATTAACCAAAAAGGGAGGACTAGCGCATAGAAAATATTTTTTTTTAATAATAATAATAAAGACTCAAACATCAAATCCGTCTTTATCAAAGTTCCGTCTAGGTCGACGTAAAGAGGGATATCGGCTACTGAATTATTCAATTTTTATATCTTTATTTTTTTGAATATAACTTCTGGAATGGAACAGACTGCGGCCATTATAAACCGCCAATAGCTAGGCGTATAAATAGTGTGCCGTTTCTTTTTTATACCGGAGACTATGTCGATTGCTACCAATTCCGGAGTAGACCAGAGCGCCCCTTTCTCAAATTTAGCAGTCATGGGAGAGTCAACTAATCCAGGCTTTATATCAATTACATGAACATCAAACGGCAAAAGTTTTCCTCTCAACCCCTGAAGGTAGGTGGAAACCATAGATTTTGCAGCACCATATATAAAATTAGGTTGTCTACCGCGATCGCCCGCGACTGAAGTTATTACAGCAAGAGTGCCTGCTTTTTGTAGTTCAAGTTGCTTGGAAATCTCTGTGCAAAAAGAAATAGTCGTTAAGCCATTTATATTTATAGCTTTTTCTATTTCTCTAAAATTACTCTCACATTTTTTTTGGTCAGGCAAAGAGCCGTGGCAGATTATTGCGATGTCAATGTGCCCTAAAAACTGTATAGATTTATTAATGACATTAGCATGTTCATTGCAATTAGTTATATCAAGAGTTAGATTTTCAATAGAATTGGCTCCCCTTAACTCTAGGTCAGCTTTAAGTTCTCGCAGGCGTCTTCCATCTCGACCTACAAGAAAAATTTGTGAATTTTGCTCTGCGTATAGCCGCGCAGTTGATCTTGCGATTGCAGAAGTTGCGCCGATAATAATAATTTTCATGGCTTCTTGAATAATTACGTTGTCAATTTATGTGAGCCCCAAGCGACTCGATTGTAGTGACGCAAAAACATTAT
>MDTG01276876.1_pt1 | contig 11144 bp, 11 predicted proteins | sample 811421 | NCBI WGS metagenome assembly MDTG01 (sample SAMN05326645, study PRJNA326480) | marine metagenome | isolation source: seawater | place: Pacific Ocean: South East | collected 2011
AAAATAAAAGTATATGGTCCTGGAAAAGCTCTTTTTAGAAGTTTATATGTTGGTGTATCTATTTGTTTTACGTAATCTGAAAGATGGCTTAAATCATTACATATAAATGAAAAATTAGCTTTCTGCAGCTTCACACCTTTAATTCTTGCAATCTTTTCTAGGGCTTTGGTATTTGTAATATCACAACCTAATCCATAAACAGTGTCTGTGGGATAAATAACCAATCCTCCTTTCTTAAGAATATCAACTATTTTTTTGATTTCTTTTGGATTTGGATTATCCTCATAAATTTTTATAAAATTCGTCATCAAACTAAACCATTAGGAATTCGATATTTGGTTTTGAATTTAGCGACTATTAAAAGAGAAATTTATACTATATAATTTTATCTACCAATCTAAATCCCTCACCGTGAATATTTAAAATCTCAACCTGTTCATCTTCTTTTAAATATTTACGAAGTTTTGCAATGTAGACATCCATACTTCTCGAGGTAAAATAATTATCATCTCTCCAAATCTTTGTCAATGCTAATTCTCTAGGCATTAAATCGTTTTTATGCAAAGCTAACATTCTAAGTAATTTACTTTCTTTTGGTGATAATTTTTGTGGTTCATTATCTCCTTTTGAAAGGTGACGTAATTTAGAATTGAAGAAAAAATTTCCAATAGTAAACTCAAACTGTTCATTCTCTGCAGCTGAATCAGATTCTTTCCGTTGAAGAATTGCTTTTATTTTATATAATAATACTTCAGAATCAAAAGGTTTATTCAAATAATCATCAGCACCAACATGGTAACCCTTTAAAACATCCTCTTTCATTGTTTTTGCTGTTAAAAAAATAATTGGTATTTCTTTATTATTTGAACGAATATCTTTCGCCAATGAAAAACCGTCTTTACGTGGCATCATAACATCCAAAATACAAAGATCATAATCATTGTTCTTGTACATAATTAATCCCTCTATTCCATCTTTAGCATGTGTCACGTTATAATCATTTAATGCTAAATAATCTTTTAAAACTGTTCCAAAATTTGGATCATCTTCTACTAACAAAATCTTTTTACTTCCCATGTTTTACTTTTTATATTAATGGTAATTTAATTGTAAATGTACTTCCTTTTCCTTTTTCACTATCAACAAAAACCGTTCCGTGATGAATTTCAACAATTTCTTTTACGTAGGCTAATCCTAATCCATGGCCTTTAACATTATGAATATTGCCTTTTTGCTCTCTGTAAAATTTATCAAAAATATATTTTTGAGTAGATTTACTCATACCGATACCTTCATCTTTTATTTTGATAATAAAATTTTTATTTGTGTTCTCAGTATATAAGTTAATTTTTGGTTTTTTTTCAGAGTATTTTAATCCATTTTCAAGAATATTCACCAAAACATTTGTCATATGAAATTGATTAACCATGACCTCCGATTGAATCGCTTGAAAATGAGTTGTAATTGTACCTTTTTTATCAATCAGTAAAAGACTAACGTGGGAAATTGCATCCTCTATAATATCATTCATATCAAGTGCTTCCTTATGAATCTCTATTTGATTTTTTTCTAATCTTGATATTCGTAAAACATTTTCTACCTGACCATGCATTCTTTTATTTTCATCTCTAATCATTTTTACATAACGTAAAATTTTCGATTGGTTATTGATTATCTTGGGGTTTTTTATAGAATCTAAGGCTAAATTTATTGTTGCAATGGGTGTTTTAAACTCATGAGTCATATTGTTTATAAAATCTGTTTTTATTTCTGATATTTTTTTCTGTTTCACTAACTGATATAATGAGCTAGAAAAAGCGACAATAATAATAAAGATAAAGAATAATGATAATAATAAAATATAGGAAATATCAGATAAAATATGTTTGTTTTTTTCAGGAAAATCAATATACAATGTATAATCACTTTTCCCCTCATTATTAATAAATAAAGGATAACTTAAACTTTTCTCTGGATTAATGGTATAATACCCTGATTTCAATTTGGTTGCTAAACCATTATTATAAACTCCATACTTAAAGTCAATATTAATATTATTTCTTACTAATTCTTCTTTGAGCGTAATATTTAATTCCCTGTTATTTATTCTTTCTTCTATTGGAAATGTTTTCTTATAATCATTGAAAACATCTGACAAAAGTTTCTTATCTAACTCCTCTATCCTATCAATATTTGAAAATTTATTCTCCTTAAATGTTGCTTTAAAATCATTTTTTCCAACTATAAAAGTTCCTTTAAAAAAGTCTCTTTTTTCTGTAAATCTCTTTACAATGATGGAATCATTATCATAAAAACCATTTTTATCTAAAATATCTAGTACTGGTATTTTAAAGTCTTCTTCTATGATAGTAGTTCCAAAAGAGAAACGACTTTTGGTCGTTGTATCGATTTGTTGAATTAAAAAATTCTTGATTTGGGCCTTATTCAAAAATCTTTTCGTATCAATAAAGTTTTCAATTTTATTAAAATAGATATCTTGTTCTTTAATTTCTAACCGTTCAGATACTCTAGCTAATGCTTTTTTAACATCACCATTGAACTGGATATCTTTACTTTCTACAGCGTTACTAATCCAATATAATTGTACGGTTATAATGCCAATGAGTGATATGCTAACTAGCACTACAATGAGGACAAAGAGTTTCTTTCCCATTATATAAAAATAGACTTAGTGTGTAAGATAAATTTTATTTTGACGAAGGTTAACATTATAAATTACTTTTTAAGTAAAATTTAACAAAAAAAATAAATTATATTAAATATTTCTAGTGTTTAATGTTAAAATATTATGTATTTTTTTAATTTTTAACAATGTTTCACTTTTTTCAATATTATTAATTATATAATTTGACAATAAGTTTCTTTTAATGTCTGGCCATTGATTTTTAATTCTATTTTTAACATCTTGCTCTGAGGTATTATCTCTTTTTATTACCCTATTGATTCTTAAATTTAAAGGTGCATTTAAAGAAATTACAATATCGCAAATTGAGTCACTTCCTGTCTCAAAAAGTATTGCGTTCTCAAATAGAATTAATGTGTGTTTTTTTTGACATTTAATAAATTGGATGAAATGATTTTTTAAAATTGGATGAACAATTGCATGAAGTCTATGCAATAAGTCTGGTCGATTAAAAACCAGCGATGAAATGTATTTTCTATTCAATTTACTATCTCGATAACTATCTTCTCCAAATATTGAAATAATTTTACTTTTCACAACAGATGATGTATTCATAAGTATTTTAGCCTGCTCATCTGCATGATAATAAGCGATGGTGTTATCAAGAGTACACATAGTTTTGGCGACCAAAGACTTTCCACTTCCAATTCCACCTGTTAAACCAATAACCATATCATTTATTAATTATATAATCAATTTTGAGAGGAGAAATCCTTGTTTGTTTAACCATTGAAGATTTTTCCATCAGCTTAGGAATCAAATAAGAAAGGTTGTTTTCTTGTGATGTTTTATAATCACATTCAATCAAAAAAGAGGAAATATCTATTTTGTTAAAATTAGACAAGGCAACTTTGTAGGTAATTTTTACAACTTTAGGAAAGGTGTTTATAATTTTTGTGTCAGGTATGTTTAAGACTTTAAAAGGAACCTCAAGAGTTCCCTCTGTAAACCTTTCTACCAAAGCTGAAACCATAACATTTTTTTGTTTAAATTTCACATTTGTAGAAGGATTAAAACGCTTAATTTTCAAGGTTTCTTTAATAGAAGTATTTATTTTCTTTTTTTGAAGAAGTTCCGTTGTAACAAAACCTATTGTATCTAGAATTGATTCAGGTCCACTAATAACTACTGAATCAGGAACAATAGCAAGATTTTCATTCAACTCGTATCCAGCTGCATAAGTGATTTCAGATAAGAGCTTAACAGGTACTTTTTTACGATTTAGTAAACCTAAGCTAAAAAGAATTGAATCATTTATAAAATGATCAATTTCAAGACCTTTTTTCATTTGTTTTTGAATAGCCAATCTTTGTTGAGATAACAATAAATAATAGTCTGTTGAAGATTTACTATACAAATTTGAGGCATCAATTTCTAATTCTTTTGGGAAAAATGTAGCAGAAATTAATTTAAATCCTGATGCTTTAATATGAATTTTAATGATTTTTTGAGGTTCTTCTTGCAGTAATTTGTCTTCTGGAAAGTTTTTGTAAGAAACTGGATACTCAATGGTACTTTCATATTCTTTAGACAATTTAGTCATAAACCAAAATACAATAGAGAGAATCATAAATAAGATAAACTTATGATACATTTTATTATTTCCGTTATTCTTTTGAGACATTTCTACTGTATGTGTGTGCAAGCTAATTAATCCATTAGGAAAGTCAAAATTAACTGTAAAAAAAAAAGCGAGCCAATGAAAGCTCACTTATTTTTTAAATTTGAAATTTTCATTTCTTTACTGGTGCAGCATACTTTTTACTAAGTTCTACTGAAATTGCTGCACGTTCAAACTTAATTTTACCTGCACTGGTTTCTATAGTAACTGTTCCTTCGGTATCATTTATCTGAAGTAATTTTCCATGAATTCCACTAGAAGTGACAACCTTGGATCCTTTTTTGAGTTCAGCTATAAATTTTTTTTCCTTTTTACGTTTTCTATTTTGAGGCAAAACCATGAATAAATAAAACACGACTAAAATAGCCAACATCGGAAGCATCATACCACCTCCAAAACCCTCGGATGGTGTTGTTTGTAATACTATAATTTGAAACATCATAAAAAATTATTTAGCTATCGCAGGATTTTTTGGAGTAACTGAGCCCCTTAGCTTTAATATTTCTCTACCTCTGGGAGTATTTGTAAATAGAGTTAAGGTCTTAAACTGTCTATTGGGTTTACCAGAAGTGTCAAATTTTGCTAGAACTTCAGAGGATTCTCCTGGTTTTATTGGATCCTTTGGCCAAATAGGAATTGTACAACCACACGAGGGTTGCACATTTGAAATTAACAAGTCTGTTTTTCCTGGGTTTGTAACAATAAATTTAGCTTCCACAACGACTCCCTCATTTACAGTTCCAAAATCATACTCTGTTTGGTCAAATTGGATTTCAGCAGAACCTTTACTTATCTCAATATCTCTCTTTTTAGCAGAATTTATATTCTGTTTTTTAACCTTCGAAGAAGCATTTTCATCTTTACAAGAAATAAAAAGAATAGTTGATAATACTAATAATGAAATTGTTAATCTTTTTTTCATAATGATTAAAGTTTTTTGTAAAAATAGTAAATTAAAGCAATCCTCGCCCAACTTTCACGAATCTTTTATCTTTAGAAAATTCTTTTGAAAGTTTGTCTAGCACTCCATTTAAAAAATACCCACTTTTTGGGGTAGAATAGTCTTTCGCTATCTCAATATATTCATTAATGGATACCCTTACAGGAATAGATGAAAAATATAAAAACTCACTAATCCCCATTTTGATTAAAATCATGTCAACATCAGCAATTCTATCAGATTCCCAGTTTGGAGTGTGAATCTTTATATCATTTTCAAAAGTGCAGTGGTTAAGAATAACTTTTTTAAATAATTCGGACACAAAATCTTCATCCTCTTTGTTCTTATATAAGCCTCCCAATAAAAAAGGACTAGAGGAATTGAGTTTGTTAAGTGATTTTACGATCCATGTATTTACAAAAGGCAAATCATCTACCCACGTTATATTTTCACCTTCAAAATAATCGGCCAACTTTGAATTTGGAGCTATAATTTTAGTGAAAAATTCAATCACAAAACTTTTATCTTCTTCATATGAATCTTCCACTGAATTTAAATATCTCAAAAACAAATCACTCTTTTGTAATCTATCCCAAATAATTTTAACATATTTATTATCTATAGACCAATTATGTAATTTTTGAGTTTTAATATGAAGAGACAAAGAGGTACTTTCTGCAATTTTCTTTAGCAATCTATTTTCAACAAATTTCCTGTTAGGTGACAAATCCTCTTTAGTGGCAAGATGTTTTTTCTTTGAAATTTCCAATCTCTGTTCAGCCAATTGTTGAACTTCAACCATAAGTTGTAAAAGTAAAACATATAAATCATACATTTTTTTTATGCTAAATTTCATAAATTTTTCTTCTTTTACGATGTCATCATTATTTGATTTTATCATCGAGTATAAAGATTGCATAACCTTAACTCTTATATGTCTTCTATTAATCATTTAAAGAACGTGTTAAAATAAAAAAAGCAAGTGATAAAAATCATTTGCTCTGCAAAAATAAAATTATTTCTTTAGGTATGTTAAGAGTTTTTATTTTTTTTGTGTTTATCTATTCTATTTTGAGCGATATTAAATGCAGCTCTGTGTGTTGATATGTTTTCTCTATCTGAAAGTTTGAAAATTTCTAAAGTTGTGTTATATATATTTTCTGTTTTTCTGAGACTTTCTTCTTTAGTGTATCCTTCTATTTCACTAAATACATTAATAATACCTCCTGCATTTATAAGAAAATCTGGCGCATAAGCAATCCCTTTATCCCTTAAAATTCTAGCATGTTTAATTTCATTGGCCAATTGATTATTAGCAGCACCTGCAATTACTTTTGTTTTTAATTGCTGTATGGTTGTATCGTTAATTGTAGCCCCTAATGCGCAAGGTGAATAAATATCAAGGTCTAGATTGTAGATAGCATTCCCTAAGACAACACGAGCATCATATTTTTTTGATAATTCTTGTAAACGATCTTCATTGATATCATTTATAATTACCATTGCTCCTTCATCTGTAATATATTTCACTAAAGTCTCTCCTACATGACCAACTCCTTGCACTAATATTTTTTTTCCTTCTAAACTATCTGTACCAAATTTATATTTAGAAGCTGCTTTCATTCCCATGTATACACCATAAGCAGTCACTGGCGATGGATTACCTGAACCTCCATTAGATTCAGAAACCCCTGTAACATATGGAGTTACTTCCTTGATGATGTCCATATCTCTTGTTTCCATTCCAACATCCTCTGCTGTTATGTATCTACCGCTCAGTGAATTAACAAACTCACCAAACTTTCTCATCAAATCATCATTCTTTTGTTTTTTTGCATCTCCAATAATAACAGCCTTTCCTCCACCAAGGTTTAAGCCTGTAATTGCAGATTTATATGTCATTCCTCTTGACAAACGTAAAACATCGTTTAAAGCATTCCATTCACTTTTATAATTCCACATTCTAGTACCCCCTAAAGCAGGACCTAAAACAGTATTGTGTATACCAATAATTGCTTTTAAACCTGTATCTTCGTCGTTACAAAAAACAACTTGTTGGTGACCTTCAAAAGAAAATTGTCCGAATACTGGATCTTTCTTAATTTGGTCAGCATATATAGTTTGTGATATCATCTCAAGAGTTTTAAAAAATTTTGAATATTTCTTAAAAAATATTGTGCAAAAATAAAATATCTTCAAATAATAACAAATTAATTGCATCTCAATTATATATTTATTAACTATAATTTTCATTAATGAAAGCCTTACGATATTTAGATAAGTATTTTTTGAAGTACAAATGGAGATTATTATTGGGCATGTTTATCACTATAATTACAAAGATACTATCCTTACAAATCCCCATAATTATCCGTAACTCTTTAAACGACGTTGAACTTTTTATGAAGGGAGAAATTTTGGATAAATCATTTGTAAAAGAAAATTTACTTTGGAATATATTTCTTATTGTAGCTGTTGCAGTATTGGCAGGTTTATTAACCTTTGTAATGAGACAAATGATTATTGTCACATCAAGGTTGATAGAATTTGATTTAAAAAATGAAGTTTACGAACAATATCAGAAGCTTTCTATCAATTTTTACAAAAAAAATAGAACAGGTGATTTAATGAACCGCATCAGTGAAGATGTAACTAAGGTAAGAATGTATTTTGGCCCTGTAGTTATGTATTCCATGAATATGATTTTTTTATTTATCGTAGGCTTTGCCCAGATGTTAAAGATTGATACTACACTAACCTTGTATACATTAATTCCTTTCCCAATATTATCCTTTTCCATTTTTTATATCAGTAAAATAATCAACCAAAGAAGTACGGTTGTTCAAGAATATTTATCAAAATTAACAACCTATAATCAAGAGTTTTTATCTGGAATAAATGTTGTAAAATCCTATGGAATTGAAGGGATGGTTATTGATGGTTTTGATGAAATAGCAGACAAAAGCAAAGAAAAAAACATACGTTTACACAAAGTTCAGGCTCTTTTTTTTCCATTGATGATTCTTTTGATAGGAATAAGTAATTTATTAGTTATTTATATTGGCGGTAAGCAATATATTGATGGTGAGATTCCAATTGGTGTTATAGCAGAATTTATTTTATATGTTAATATGTTAACATGGCCAGTGGCAGTTGTTGGCTGGGTAACTTCTATGATACAGCAAGCTGAAGCATCACAAAAAAGAATAAATGAATTTTTAGAGGAAATTCCAGAGATTCAAAATAATACTATAAAGCCTTTTAAAGTAAAGGGAGATATTGTATTTAAAGATGTTTCTCTTCGGTACGATGATACCAATATTCAAGCATTGAAAAACCTAAGTTTTTCTGTAAAATATGGGGAAACCATTGCTATTCTTGGTAAAACTGGCTCAGGTAAATCTTCTGTTATTAATCTAATATCTAGATTATACGACGTTAATAATGGCCTTATAACTATTGACAATACTCCAATAAAAGAGATTAATTTAATTGATTTGAGAAAAGGTATTGGCTTTGTACCTCAGGATCCATTTTTATTTTCAGATTCCATTTCCAACAACATAAAATTTGGTAAAAAAGAAGCGACAAATCAAGAAATTGTTATTGCTGCCAAAAAGGCTGTTGTCCATAAGGATATCATAGATTTTAAAGATGGTTACAATACTATTTTAGGAGAGCGGGGTGTTACCTTATCCGGAGGACAAAAACAACGTATTTCTATCGCAAGAGCTATCATAAAAGATCCACAGATATTAATTTTTGATGATTGTCTCTCAGCTGTTGACACAGAAACAGAAGAGACGATTTTAACAAATTTAGAAAAGGTTTCTAAGGAGAAAACAACTTTCATTATAAGTCACAGAATATCTTCAGTTAAAAATGCTGATAAAATTATTGTTCTTAATGAAGGTAAAATCATTCAGCAAGGCTCTCACAATCAATTAATAAATCAAAAAGGGTATTATAAACAGCTTTACAATCAGCAACTTTTAGAAAAAGAAATCTAGTCTGATATTTTGCTAAGTAAAATATTTTGTTAGATTTGTTGCTAGATTAGTAAAACAAAAATTATATTTTTATAAAGTTATGGGTGAAAGAATTGAGCAAGAAGAGATATTCTCACAAGTATTAAGGGCAGGAAGAAGAACTTACTTTTTTGATGTTAGATCCACAAAGGCTGAAGATTATTATCTAACTCTTACAGAAAGTAAAAAGTTTACACATGATGATGGCTCATTCCATTATCAAAAACACAAGATCTATTTATATAAAGAAGATTTTGGTAATTTTAAAGAAATGTTATCCAAAGCAACAGACTTTATCTTAAATGAAAAAGGGGCTGAAGTAATAAGTGAACGCCATCAAAAAGATTATAAAAAAGAGGAGCAGGTTCCTCAAGATAATAACACCGAAAGTTTTACAGATGTTAGTTTCGAAGATATTTAATATTTGAAATTCAATTATAAAAAAGCCATCAGAAAAATGATGGCTTTTTTTATAGCACTATTTTAATTGTCTTCGATTTATTGACCGTTTCTAACCACTCTTTATCGGGATCACTATCTGCTGTAACGCCTCCTCCTACATAAATAATGGCATGATCTCTATAAATTTCCATACATCTTAAATTCACAAATAATTCTGTTTCTAAACCTATGTTAATTTCACCTAAAAAACCTGTGTAATAAGTTCTTTTATAATTTTCATTTTCTTTAATAAATGATTTTGCTGACTCTTTCGGTAAGCCACAAACTGCTGGAGTTGGGTGCAATGCATTTATGAGGCTTTTTAGGCTAAAGTTACTGATAACACCTTTTATATCTGCTCTAAGATGAAGTAAATTTCCTGCCCTGATTGAGTAGGTATCAGAAATAGTAAATTCTTTTAAAATAAATCCATTTTTCGGGTCCTTAAGTTGAGAAACTATATAATCAACAACACACTGATGTTCTTTTTTTTCTTTTTGTCCCCAAACAGGTTTGAGAATAGGAGCATAATTTTGAGTACTCGCTAGTGCCACCGTATGAAATTCTCCTCTTTTTAATGTCATGAGTTTTTCTGGCGTTGCCCCCATCCATAAACCAACTTTAGGATGAAACCAAATATATACAAACGCATTTTGGTATTTTTGAAGGAGTCTTTCAAAGACATCTAATAAATCAACCCCTTTTGTTTGAATAGTTTCTTTTCTAGATAATACAACCTTTACTAACTTGTTATTTTGGATTGCATTGATACCTTTACGAACCAATTCTAAATGACTTTCTTTATCTGACAACAGTATTTGGTCTTTCTTTTTTGTAAATATCTTAGAGTTACTCTTGTAAGTTTCCTCAACGATCTCAGAGCTATCATTTAAAAATATAATTGTTCGGCTTGTATGCTCAAAAGGTGAAAACAGAAAGCCAGATTCTTCAAAAGAATCTGAATATCGTAACAAAGAATTATTTTCAAAATACGCTCTTAACTTAGAAGTATTGGGCTTTCTGAAACAAACAAAAGGAAGATTTTGCTTGTAAGAGGTTAAAATTTTACTAAAAATCAAACTCAATTTAACTATTTAAAACGTTCTAATTAAATTTTTAAAATGTGACCAAACTATTTTTTGTCTAAAACAATATTTGTCATTTTACATATAGAAATCAACTGATTATTCTCATCAACAATTCTAACTTCCCAAAGATGTGTAGATCTTCCTTTGTGAATGTTTCTAGCTGTCGCAAAAACGTCTCCTTCTCTTTTACTTTTAACATGATTAATTGTTAATTCAATTCCGTTGATTAATTGACTATTGGTATCAATAAAAAAATGTGACGCAGCACTACCAACAGATTCTGCCAGAGCTGCAGTTGCCCCACCATGTAACTGTCCATAAG
>MDTG01280152.1_pt1 | contig 11144 bp, 9 predicted proteins | sample 811421 | NCBI WGS metagenome assembly MDTG01 (sample SAMN05326645, study PRJNA326480) | marine metagenome | isolation source: seawater | place: Pacific Ocean: South East | collected 2011
TCCAAAATTTAATTTAGATAATTTTTGTGTAATATTAGATAGAAATAATTTCCAACAAACTGGATCAAGTAAAGAAATATTAGATATAAATCCATTAAAAGATAAATGGAGAAGTTTTAATTGGGATGTTTACGAAATAGATGGACATGATTTTTTTGAAATTTATAAATCTTTATCTGTGATTTCAAAAAAACCAAAATTGGTATTAGCAAATACTATTAAAGGCAAAGGGTTTAGTTTCTCAGAAAATAATAATGATTGGCATCATAAAATATTAACTCAACAACAATTTGAAATTGCTATTAATGAATTAGAACTAAATGAAAATAGATAAAAAAAGTATAAAATTATGGTCTAAAATGGGCTCTAGAGCAGTTTTTGGACTTTCATTAATTGAGATACAAAAAGAAATAGAAAATTTATTAGTAGTTACAGCAGATGTATCTACTTCTGCAGGTTTAGACAGATTTAAAAAAATGTGTCCAGATAAATACATAGATGTGGGTATTGCGGAACAAAATATGATTGGTGTGGCTACTGGGCTTTCAAATTTGGGTTATAAAGCTTTAACAACAACTTTTTCTCCATTTCAAACTTTAAGGTGCTGTGAACAAATTAAAAATAATTTGGGATACATGAATTCTGATATTGTAATGGTTGGTTTGGCTTCAGGATTAGTTCTTGGAACCTTGGGTTTTACGCATGCTTCAATTGAAGATGTTGGAGTAATCAGATCAATACCTAATATAAATATAATTTCCCCAGCAGATTGTCTTGAAACTGTTAAAAGTGTTTATGCATCATTAAAAAATAACAACCCTACTTATATTCGGCTTACAGGTGGTCAAATTAATCAAATTGTATATGAAGATGATTATGACTTTCAAATTGGAAAAGCTTCAAAATTAAGAAATGGTGATGGAATAGCTATAGTTGCTTGTGGAACTCGTGTTAGAGATGCTATGGATGCTGCTGATCTTTATTTTGAAAATTTTAAAAAAAAAATAAGTATTTATAATTTTCACACAATAAAACCGATTGATAGAGAGACACTAATTGCAATTTCAAAAAAATATAAATATGTTTTAAGCTACGAAGAACATAATATAATAGGTGGACTTGGAAGTTCGATTTCAGAAGTAATTGCGTCATTAGATTCTTCAATTAGACATTTTGCTTACGGAGTTCCAGATTTATATCCAAAAGGGGGAGAATACTCACATCTCTTAAAAACTTTTAAAATAGACAAAAATGGAATATACGAACAGATATTAAAACTAATGGAAGATTAATTATGGAAGAAAAATATAAAAATGCATTTAGAGAGTCATTATCACTTGATAATAAAACAAATATTGAAAAATTAGAGTACAATCAAATACCAGAATGGGACTCAATCGGTCATATGACTTTAATAGCAGATTTGGAGGAAAAATTTGATATTTCTTTTGACACGGATGACATAGTTAATTTTTCATCATATAAAAAAGGAAAGGAAATTTTAAAAAAACTTGGAATAAATTTTTAATTTAAAAATTAAAAATGATTAATAATAATATTATAATTACTCCACAAAAAAATAAAGATCCATTAAAAATTAATAAACAAAAAATTAAAAAAATTTTTAAAGAGTATGGAATTGTAATTATAAGAGGATACTTGTTTAATGAAAAATTATTTCATAAATTTGCATCCTCTTTTACAAAGAGATTTTCAGTTGAAACAAATAGAAGAAAAAAAACTAAAATTGATCAAATTAATTATGTAGATCCTGGATTTCAAAAGATGAGTTTACATTCTGAGGCAAGTTTTTCTCCAACTTGGCCAGAAGTGATTTGGTTCTATGGAAAAGAAGTTTCAAAAAAGTTTGGAGAAACTACCATTTGTGATGGAAATCAGTTATGGAATTTATTAAATTATAAAACAAAAGAATTTTTAAAATCTAACTTACTAGAGTTTTCCGTAAAAAGTGATTTAAAAACAAAATTTAAAAATAAAGATTGGGATTTAAATAGAGTTGGTATTTATGACTCTTTTATAGATGAAGATGGTTATTTAAATTATAAACATATTAAATTTGCCATACATAAAAATAAATATAATGACAAGATTTATCTTTCTTCTCATATTCTCTATAAAGATACTGATCCTACAATAAAATACATGAAACTTTTGGGTGGAAAAAAAATACCTAGTAAAATGCTAGATGAAATTAGGTTAAAATCGGAAGAAATTTTATATTATCATAAATGGAAAAAAAAAGATTTAATAATGTTAGATAATAAAAAATTTATGCATGGTAGAAATAAAGTGGTTAAAAATGATAATAGAAAGATTTTGAATATTCAAACATTAGTATCAAATATTTAAACTTTCAATATAATGAAAATACTACATAGGAATATTGATTATTAAATGTAAATTATGAAGTTAAATTTAGAAAACTTAAAATTTTATTTATATAATTACTTATTTCTATATTCTCTTTATCTGTCTTATAAATACTTTGTTAGTACTGTTTTTGGATATATGGGTTATATATATGATCCTAATTTTTCAAAAGGTGTGCTATCAATTTTAATTTTTAGTTTTTTTTTATTTTTAACTAATCCTAAATTTAATAAAGTATCTTCTTTTGTTAAATACTTTTATTTTATTTTTATATTTGGTCCAGTATTGGTTTATTTTGCTTTAGCTAATCTCAGCTATAAAACCGTGTTAATTATTACTTTTATGACTGCTCTGATTTTTTTTTTTAGTAGTTTAAATTTAAAAATTCATATTAGTTTTTTAAAATTTGATAAAAATATTCTTTATTTATCAATATTTTCAATAGTAATATTTACTATACTACTTGGTTATTCAAAAGGTTTATTTAATTATTTTAATTTAGATGAGAGAATTACTGGATTAATAAGAGAACAAAAGGCTGTTCCAAAAGCAGGTATGTCTTACATAATAAATTATTGTGCAATCGTGTTTGTACCGAGTTTACTAGCATATTCATTGCTTAAAAAAAATTATTTTCAATCTATACTTTTTATTTTTATTGCAATTATTTTTTTTGGATTAACATCGATGAAATCTTTTTTTTTTTACCCATTTATGATTCTAACTATGTATTTTATTTTTAGTAAAAAAAATGATTTAAGAGTAATACCTTTTTATTTATCAATTCTTTTAACTTTTTTTTTATTATTATATTTATTGTTTGATGATATTTTATTTGCTGGGTTGATTAATAGAAGAATTTTTTTTGTGCCACCATTTTTAACATTTGTATATTATGATTTTTTTTCAAATAATCCACATATTTATTGGTCATCTAATAAATTTATATCTAACTTTATAAGTTATCCCTACGACCATGATTATCCAAATTTAATTGGAAGATTTTTAGGAAACGATAAATCACATGCTAACAATTCATTCATATCTACTGGATACATGCACGCTGGTATGCTAGGAATTATTTTATATTCGTTTTTATTTTCCATAATCCTTAAATTAATAGACAGTATATCAGAAAATAATAGTCACCCACTATGGTTAAATATCTCATTTATAATCGTTCCTATTCAAATCTTGATTACAAGTTCAGATTTAATAACTTCTCTTTTGTCAGGAGGTTTGGCATTATCAATAATATTGCTTTATTTGGCTTCATCAAAAAAAAAAAATTAGATATTTTTTAATATGAACAAAATTTATGAAAATTATAATGTTTTGAGGTGGTTAGAAAAATTATTAAATGAAAAATTAGGTAATAAATGGCTTCTAGAATTCAAAGACAAAAAATTAATTTTGAACTTAGTTAATGAGGAGGGTTCTATAATTTTTGATAATTTAGTATTTAATAATACTTTCAATAATAAGTATCTGCCGTGCTCTGATTGGAACTCTAAACTTGAAGGATTCAGTCCACCGATAGAGGATTTAATTCCTGCGCCGGGATTATCAAAGCCCCCAAAAAAACTAATTGAAAAAAATGAAAATAATTATTTTATTCATTATGATATTATGGGTTTAATGTATTTTATGTTAACTAGAATTGAGGAAGTGAATTCAACAGAATACGATCAATTTGACAGATATCCATCATATTGCTCTCATGCTTTTAAATTCAATTATCTTGATAGACCAATAGTAGATGAATGGGTATTAATTTTAAAACAAGTAATTAAAAAAAAATGGCCACAAATTAAGCTTAAAGAAAAAGAATTCAGTATAAATTTATCTCATGATGTAGATCGCCCATTTCAATATTTAAATTTATCTTTATTCAATATTTTAAGATTTTTAAAAAAAATTTTTAAAAACATTTTTTCAAGAAAATTTGAAAATTTAATAAAAAATATTAAAGATTTCATTGATGTTCAAAAAGGACATTTGGATAAGGATCCTTACAATACATTTGATTGGATTATGAATATATCTGAAAAAAATGGTTTAAAAAGTAGATTTAATTTTATTTCCATTAATAAAAATAAATATTATGACTCAGATTATGCTATAGAGTCAAAATCAATAATTGATCTTTTAAATGAAATAAATAAACGCAATCATTATATTGGTTTACACCCAAATTTTGAAAGTTATTTAGATGCAGTCTCAATAAAAAAACAATTTGAAATATTAAAAAAAGTACTAAAAAAAGAAGATATCATTCAAAATAATTTGAGTAGTAGAATGCATTATCTAAGGTATAAACACCCAAAAACTTCAATTTTATTATCAGAAGCTGGGATTTTGATTGATGAGAGTATGTGTTATGCTGATTATGCAGGTTTCAGATGTGGAAGTTGTTTTGAGTATCCAGCTTTTGATCCAATTAGTTTAAAAGAGATTAACTTAAGAATAAGGCCATTAATAGTTATGGATGTTACTATCACAGGTTATATGGGTATCGATGGTAGTGAAAATATTATAAAAAAAATTTTAGATCTTAAAAATAAATGTAAAAAAGTTAAAGGAGTATTTTCAATGTTGTGGCACAATAGTGAGCTAGTTACTGACAATCAAAAAAAAATATATAATTCAGTAATAAAGAATTAATTAATTAAACAATATTTTTATTAATGTATAATATTCATTTAAACCTTTATTATGGTTTTGCAAACAATAGAGGTTATAAATTTGCAAAAGTTTTAAAAAGTACTTATGATAAAATATACTTATCTGGAGTAAAACAAAATCAATCAAGTTATTTTTACGAAGGTATTAAGAAACAAAAAAAAATAATTCCAATTTATTTAAATAATAATTCATATCTAGGATGGGTGATTGAACATATTAAATATTTCAAAAATAAAAAAATTACCAGTATCAGTGTTCATAACTTAAATTGTATAATTTTAGGTGTTATTTTAAAATTTATATTTAATGCAAAATTAATTTATGAACCACACGAATTAGAGACAGAAACTCTCAATAAAAAACACATAAAAAAAATTTTAGGTAAGATAATAGAAAAAATCTTTATAAGATTTTTTGACTATATCATAGTTGTAAGTCCATCAATTGCAAACTGGTATTCTAAAAAATATAATATTCGTAAACCTTCAGTCATTTACAATTCTTTGAAAAAAAAAAAATTTAAAAAGTATAACTTATTTAGAAGTAAATTTCATATTAGTAAAAAACAAAAAATTTTTTTATATAATGGAAACTTAAATAATCGCGGTCGAGGTTTAGAAATAATTTTACAATTTTTTATTACTAGAAAAAAAAATGATTGTATCATTATATTTATGGGTAAAGGAGAAATGGAAAAAAAAATAAAGAATTTATCTTTCAAATCAAAAAATGTTTTTTACCATAAACCAGTAAGTATAGATATAATCCATAAATATACATCTTCTGCAGATGTTGGGCTTTGTTTAATTGAAAATACATGTCTTAATGAAAATTATTGTCTTCCAAATAAATTATTTGAGTATGTGTCTGGTAGATTACCTATTTTAGCATCAAATTTATATGAGTTAAAAAAATTTATAAATAAAAATAAGATTGGTTTTGTTACAGACTTAGAAATAAATCAATTAAAAACAATTATCAATGAAATTTTGATTAAAGACTTGAAGTATCTGTCTTATAATTCTAAGAAGACAATTGAAAGATATGATTGGAAACAACAAGAAAATAAAATACTTCAAATTTATAGAAAACTACTATCTAAATAGTTGTAAAAATATTTAAATTATGTGTGGAATTTTTGGAATAATTTCTGAAAGAAAAATACCTTTTGAAAATTTTAAAAAACTTGCATTAATTTCTAGACAAAGAGGGCGGGACTCATCTGGGTTTTTAACAATTGGAAAAGAATTCAAGATTAGAAAATTTGATAAGGATATAAAAAAAACTGTAAATTTTTTAAGAAATGAAGACTTTAATATTGCTATAGGTCATACGCGACTGATAACAAATTCAACAAAAGATAATCAGCCAGTTTTGAGCGATAATATTTCAGTTGTACACAATGGTATAATAATAAATCATGAGGAATTATTTGAAAAGATTGGTCAAAAAAGAAACTTGGAGATAGATACAGAAATTTTACCTGTTTTGATTAATTTTTATTTAAAAAAAAATTTAAAATATGAGGAAATAATTAGCAATGTGCTAGATCTATGTATAGGAACAGTATCTTGTTGTGCTGTAATTCCAAAAAATGGAAAAATTTTATTATTCTCTAATAATGGAAGTTTGTACTTGGGAAATAAAAGTAGTGAAATTTTTTTTGCGTCTGAAAAAAATTTTTTAAATGAAATTGGATGTAAAAATATAAATAAAATTAAAAATCATGTAATTGATATTAGAAAATATTTAAAGGAGATTTCAATAATTGATGAAAATAAAAGAAAAAATGATTTAGTTCCAAAATTATTAAAATCATCCTCAGATGAAAATTTGCTTATCTTTAATGAAAATAATCTTAAAAGATGTTCAAAGTGTATATTACCTTCTACTATGCCTTTTATAGAATTTGATGAAAAAGGTGAATGTAATTATTGCAAAAATTATTCTCCAAAGAATATTAAAAAATATAACAGACATGATTTTATAAAATTTTTTAAAAAATATGAAGACTCAAATGGAACTATAGATTGTATTGTTCCTTTATCGGGAGGAAGAGATAGTTGTATTGCTTTACATTTAGCAAAAGAAGAACTGAATTTTAATCCTATAGCTTATACCTATGACTGGGGCGTTGTAACAGATTTAGCCCGAAGAAATATAAGTAGAATGTGTCATAAATTAAATGTTGAACATATAATTTTTGCAGACGATATTTCTAAAAAAAGACAGTATATAAAAAGTAACGTGCTTGCGTGGCTTAAAAAACCTCACCTTGGGATGGTTAATATTTTTACTGCAGGTGATAAGCACTTTTTTAGACATATTGAAAATTTAAAAAGAAAAACTAATATTAATTTAGATCTATGGGGAATCAATCCATATGAAGTTACACATTTTAAATCTGGTTTCTTGGGAATACCACCTGATTTTTACAATGAAAAAGTTTATAGCTCTGGCTTTTCAAAACAAATTTCATATCAATCAAAAAGATTTTTTCAAATGATTAAGAATCCAGCTTATTTAAATTTTTCAATATTTGATAATTTGTATGGTGAATACTATAGAAGTATAAATAAAAGATCAGATCATTATTCAATATTTGATTTTTGGAAATGGGATGAGCAAGAAGTAGAAAAAATACTAAGTTATTATAATTGGGAAAAAGCAACTGATACTAATTCAACTTGGCGAATTGGAGATGGGGTGGCTGCTTTTTATAATTATATATATTACACATGTGCTGGTTTTACAGAACATGATACTTTTAGAAGTAACCAGATAAGAGAAGGAGCAATAACTAGAACAGAGGCTTTAAAGTTAGTTAAGGATGAAAATAAACCTAGGTTACAAAATATAAAATGGTTTCTTGAAATAATTGGTTTAGAGTTTAAAGATACGATTGAAAGAATTAATAAATTTAAATACATTAATAAAGCTATTTAGTACATGAAAGTAAGATTTAATGACTTATACAATGATAATAAAAAAATAGAAAAAACATTACTATCTTCATTTAAAAAAATGATTAAAAAATCTTCTTTTATAGGTGGAAAAGAAGTTCAAAGATTTGAGAAAAATTTTAAGAATATGAATAATAGTAAATATTGTGTATCTTGTGCTAATGGTTCTGATGCTCTCGTAATAGCAATTAAAGCTTTAGGAATAAAACCAGGTGATGAAATTATTACAACATCACTATCCTGGATTGCTACAAGTGCTGCCATAACAATGAGTGGAGGCAAAGTTATATTTTGTGATGTAGAGAGAGATGGATTTAATATTGACATAGAGTCAATAAAGAAAAAGATTTCAAAAAAAACTGTGGGGATTATCCCTGTTCATCTTTACGGTCATCCAGCAAATATGTTGCAAATTATGAAAATTGCAAAAAAGTTTAAACTTTGGGTAATAGAGGATTGTGCACAGTCACATTTAGCAAAAATAGATAATAGAATAGTGGGAAACTTTGGTGATTTTGGAGCCTTTTCTTTATTTCCAGCTAAAAATCTTGGAGCTTTAGGTGACGCTGGGTGCTTGGTAACCAATAACAAGAAATTAGCTAATAGAGCTAGACTGATAGCAACACACGGAGGAAAAGGAAAGCATTTATTAGAGGGTATGAATAGCAGGCTAGATAGTATTCAGGCATGTTTTTTAAATTTTAAAATTAAAAATTTAAAAAAAAATACTTTTAAAAGAATAAAAAACGCTAAAATTTATGATGAATTGTTTAAATCAAATTCTAATATTAAATTTTTTAAAGATAAAAAAAATATTCAAAATGTATTTCATCAATATACGATTTTAGTAAAAAAAAGAAATGAATTAAAAAAATATCTATCCACAAAAAAAATAGAAACAAACATATATTATAGTAATTTACTACCAGATTATCCTGCTTATAATTATATTAAAAATAAAGATCAGTTTAAAAATGGAAGACAAAAAATAAAAAAAATTCTGTCACTACCTATCAATCAAAACTTAAATATTAATCAAATCAAATTTGTGGCAAATACAATAAATAATTTTTACAATAAATTTTAAAAAGTTTTATGAAAATATTGATATTGCAATGTTTTGATAAGCCAGGTGGACAATCAAATAGATCTTATTTATTTGCAAATCAACTTCAAAAGCTTGGCCACGAGATAACTTATTATACAAATAGATATAATCATTTGGATAGAGAAAAAAAATTTGAAAAATATTTTAAAGTTAATAATAAAATTAAATATATATATATTGATAATAGAAAATTTAAAAATAATAAATTTTTAAGTGTAGTTATCAACTCTCTTTCTATATTAAAAATAAATCAGAAATTTGATATTATAATTGGTCCTAGTGTTCCTTTAATTAATAGTTTTTTTGGTTTAATTTTATCTAAATTAAGTAAAGCAAAATTTTATTATGAGATAAGAGACGTATGGCCAGAGGCATTACTTTACAATAAAGTTATCTCAAAATACAATCCATTATATGCAATTCTAAAAATATTAGAAATTATTATTTACAAATTTTGTAATGGAATTATTTCCTCACTCTCTAATACAAAAAATTATATTAGTTGTTACAATAATAAAATTCCACAAATTTATTTACCAAATTCTTATATACCCTATCCAAAATATAGAAAAAGATTTAGAAAAAAAAACATAAAAGTTTTTTATGTTGGACGATTTAATGCTGATCATAATATAAAAATTATATTAGAGGCAGCTCATTATTTAATGGTTAGAAAAAAAACAAATATAATTATAGATCTTTATGGATATGGAGAAAAGCTTAATTATTTAAAAAAGACAATTATTGAAAAAAAACTTAAAAATATAAGATACAAAAGCGTATTAAAAAAAAAGGATATCTTCTCTAAATCAAAAAAGTATGATTTAGCGTTATGCACACTTACTAATTCAAAAGCATATCAATGGGGAATTAATTTAAATAAAATTTATGAATATTTAAATTCTAGTATGCCAATAATTTTTAGTGGTGATGTACCCTCAAACCCAGTACTAAAAGCAAAATGTGGATTTGTGTGCAAACCAGATGATTATAAAATGCTTGCTAAAAATATTTTAAAATATGAAAATTTGAATGGTAAAAATAAAATAAAATTATCTAATAATGCTAAAGTTTTTTTTGATACGAATTATAATTTACGAAAAAAAGCAGCAATGCTAGATGTTTTTTTAAAAAAAAATTATGATTTATAGTTTAATTATTATATAAATACATTTAGTTGAATTTTTAAAAATTTAATATGTCAATCGATTATAAAAATTTAGAAAAAAGAAAACTCGAAGAAATCGAACACTCAAAGAAGAGAAGAACAATCCTGCAAGGTTTTGAGAGACAATTTGATAACAACGAGGATAAAAATATAAATTTAGACGATCTAGTAAAAAACAAAAAAGAGTTTGATTATCACTTTTCTAATATAAAATATTATTCAATAACTAAATCAAGTGAAGAATATAAAGAATTTTGGTTAAAAAATAACATCAAAGCTAACTCAAAAGTTTTGGATTGGGCGTGCGGTAGTGGGGAGAATGGTATTTATGCTGCTCAATGTGGCGGAAATGTTTGTGGTATAGATATATCTCAAGAAGGACTTGATAATGCAAAAAAAAATGCTGACCTAAAAGGTGTTTCATCACTATGTGAATATGAATTAATGGATGGAGAAAATATGTCATTTCAAGATAACACTTTTGATTTTGGAGTAGAATATGGTGCTTTACACCACGTTGATTTACCAAAAGCTTTATCTGAGTTAGCAAGGGTTTTAAAACCAGATTCCAAAATGATTTGTGTAGAGGCATTAAGACACAATCCATTAATACATTTATATAGAAAAATGACCCCGCACTTAAGAACTCCCTGGGAAGTTGATCATATTTTAGGTATTGAGAGTTTAAATTTAATGGAGAAATATTTCTCAAAAGTAGACGTAAAGTATTTTCATTTTTTTTCTTTATTTTTGGTTCCATTCAGAAAAACAAAGTTTTTTAAAATCGCTTACCCCTTTTTTGATACTTTAGATAAATTTTTTTTATCAA
>MDTG01304689.1_pt1 | contig 11144 bp, 13 predicted proteins | sample 811421 | NCBI WGS metagenome assembly MDTG01 (sample SAMN05326645, study PRJNA326480) | marine metagenome | isolation source: seawater | place: Pacific Ocean: South East | collected 2011
ACTATCAAATTTTTCTTAATTGAGAAGAAGAAATATTGACTTTATTAAACTCTATAAATTTCAAATTTTTCTTATTTAGCCTTTTAAAAGTTATTGAATTTAAAGATTTTTTTTTATATCCATGACGATCAAAGACAATAATATTGCACTTTTGTGAAATTTTTTTCCATTGGTGCCACCTGTGAAAATCTACTAAATTATCTGCACCCATTAAGAAGAAAATTTCGTTTTTTTTCTCTTTAGTTAAATAATTAATTAAATTTATTGTTTTATTCGATTTTATTTTTTTTTCATAAAACTTTACTTTAATATAATCAATCCTTCCAATAATCTTTTCACACTTTTTAATTCTTACTGTTAGACTTGTTTTGCTTTTTTTTTTAAAAGGATTTTTTTTTGTTATTGCCCAAATAATTTGCTTTAGTTTAAATCTTTTAAAAGCTTCTTTAGATATTGCAATATGGCCCTTGTGTGCTGGATCAAATGAACCACCAAGAATTCCAATTTTATTTTTTTTTAAAATCAAATTATTTCCTAACTTTTCCTTTACTTGATATCTGGTATTTGTAAGAAACTAATTGATTTAAACCAACCGGTCCGCGAGGAGGTAAAATATTAGTTGATATCCCCACCTCTCCACCAAAACCAAATTCACCACCATCAGCAAATTGGGTTGAAGTATTGTGCATGGCAATCGAACTTTTTACTTCTTTAAGAAATATTTCTGCAGTATTTTTATTTTGTGTAATAATACAATCAGTGTGCATTGTTCCATACTTATTGATGTGATTTATTGCTTCATGTAAATTTTTTACTGATTTTACAGATACTTTAGGTGATAAATATTCTTTAGACCAATCCTTATCAGAGGCCTTTTGAATTTTTCCATTATAAAATTTTCTTATTTTATTATCACCAACAATTTTACAACCATTTTTTTCTAAATTATGTAAAATTTCATTACCAAATTTTTTAATTATTGATTCATGAAACAAAATAGTTTCAGTTGCTCCACAAATACTAGTATTCCGCATTTTAGCGTTATAAATGATTTCTTTTGCGATTTTAAGATTAGCATTTTTATCAACATAGGAATGACATACTCCCTCTAAATGACCAATTGTTGGTATTGAGGATAAGTTTTGAACTTTTTTGACTAAACTTTTTCCACCTCGCGGTATGATCACATCAATAAATTTTCCCATTTTAGTTAACATGAAATCAACAACACTTCTGTTTTTAATATTGATAAATTGAACAAAATTTTCATCTACTTTAAATTTTTTTAAGGATTGTCTAAATAACTTTGAAATAATTTGGTTTGAATAAAATGCTTCTGAACCACCTTTTAATATTACCGCATTTCCAGATTTAAAACACAAGGCAGCAACATCGGAAGTTACGTTTGGCCTACTTTCATAGATTACTCCTATGACACCTATTGGAATTGATATTTTTAAGATGCTCAAACCATTTGGTCTTTTCCATTTTTCAAGCACATTAGATGTTGGGTCTTTCAACTTAATAATATTTTTTATTGAATTAACGATACCTGCAATTTTTTTATCGTCTAAAATAAGTCTTTCTATAAGATTTTTTCTAATTTTTTTCTTATATGCCTTATTAACATCTTTTTGATTTTCATTTAAAATTAATTTTTTATTTTTTTCAATTAATCTATAATAATTTTTGAGTATCTTATTTTTTTTTTCACTACTTAATTTATTTAAAAATGCTTTTTTAGATTTTTCTCCGATTTTAATTAATTGATTTCTCATTAAATTTTTACCATATCATCTTTATGTATCACTTCAGATTTAGAAATATATCCAAGAATTTTAGGTATTTCATTTGAATGATGTCCCATTATTTTAAAAATCTCTTCTGATGAAAATGAACTTAAGCCTCTTGCGAATTCATTTCTTTTGTTGTCTAAAATCTTAATATGATCTCCTTTACTAAATTTTCCTGAAACTTTTTTAATTCCAGCAGCTAGCAAGCTTTTACCACTGACAAGAGCCTTTTTTGCACCTTCATCAATTATTAGCTCTCCTTTTGGGGAAACAGAACTTACTATCCATTTTTTTCTAGCATGTAATTTTGATATTTTTGATATGAACCAAGTACATTTATTACTTTTTTCAATTCTATTTATAGGATTTTGATGTAGACCGTTAGCGATTACCATATCGCATCCTGCTAAATTACAAATTTTAGCTGCTTCGATTTTTGTATTCATCCCACCACTTCCTAGTTCAGTTACCCCTTTTGTTTTAATATTTCTTATATCTTTTTTTAAATCATTAACTTTTTTAATTAACTTAGCATTCTTAAATTTTTTTGGATTTTTTGTAAAAAGTCCATCAACGTCCGATAATAAAATTAGAGTGTCAGCATTAGTAATTTGAGCAACCCTTGATGCAAGTCTATCGTTATCACCATACTTTATTTCTGAGGTTGCTATAGTGTCATTTTCATTAACTACGGGAATGTAATTAAGTTTGAATAAGTTTTCAAAAGTCCTTTTTGCATTAATTGATCTTCGTCGCTCCTCAGTATCTTCTAAAGTAAGCAAAATTTGTGAAATATTTAATTTTAGTTTTCTAAATATGTCTGTAAATAAATTCATCAACTCAATTTGACCTATGGAAGCTATTGCTTGGCTTTTATCAAGTTTAAGATTAATTCTATCAAAATTCATTTTTTTACATCCTAAAGCTATAGCTCCTGAACTAACAATAATAATTTTTTTGTTTCTAGACTTTAGTCTTTGAATATCTTTAGCAAAACTTAATAACCATTTTTTTCTTATTTTTTTATTATCATCAACCAATAAAGAAGATCCAATTTTGATTACAATACTTTTAGAATTTTTAAGATGCATATGATATTAATTTTGCTTTAATTTTAGATATAGAATTTTTTTCTAATGTTGACAATAAAACAACCTCTGATTTGATATTTTTTGAAAAATTTTTAACTATTTTTTTTCTATCTTTCTCATCAACTAAGTCAATTTTATTTAAAACAATTAGCTCTTTTTTCTTAACAAGTTTTGAACTATAGTTTTTTAATTCATCTTTAATTTGTTTATAAGATTTTTTTAAATCGCTACCTGTTATATCAATTAAATGTAAAAGAGATTGACATCTTTCGATATGTTTTAAAAATTGGGTTCCGAGGCCTGTTCCTTTGTGTGCTCCTTCGACAAGACCAGGAATGTCAGCAATTGTAATTTCCTTATTATCATAACTAGCTACACCAAGATTTGGGTTTAACGTTGTAAATTGATAGTTTGCGATTTTTGGGTTAGCATTTGTTATAGCAGCCAATAAACTTGATTTTCCAGCATTTGGCAATCCTATTATACCAATATCTGCAATTGTTTTTAATTGTAACCAAATTGTAAATTCTTCTCCTAAAGTTCCTTTAGTAAATTTTCTAGGTGCTCTGTTAGTTGAGCTTTTAAATCTTGTATTGCCGAGACCACCTCTCCCACCTTTTGCAGCAACATATTCCTCTCCAGCTTTTAGAAAATCAAAAACTAGAGTTTTATTATCCTCCTCAAAAACTTGAGTTCCTACCGGCACTTTTAAAACTAAATCTTCTCCACTTTTTCCTGTTTTATTTTGTCCTGCACCATTATCACCTCTTTTTGCTTTATGATGTTGTTGATACCTATAATCAATTAAGGTGTTTAGATTATGTTCTGATTTTAAAACAATAGAACCACCTTTACCTCCATCACCTCCATCAGGTCCACCGTACTCAATAAATTTTTCTCTTCTAAAACTTGGGGAACCATCTCCACCGTTTCCAGCTTTTATATAAATTTTTACTTGATCTAAGAATTTCATAATACAACCTTACTTTTTGTTGTACTATTAATTAGGTTTTACTGAAACAAAAGTTCTATCTGATTTAGTTTTTTTAAAAACCACTTTCCCTTTTACAACTGAAAAAATTGAGTGATCTTTACCCATACCTACGTTTTCACCAGGAAAAATTTTTGTACCTCGTTGTCTAACAATTATATTTCCAGGTATAACAGTTTCACCACCATATTTTTTCACACCAAGTCTTCTTCCAGCACTATCCCGTCCATTTCTTGATGATCCACCTGCTTTTTTTGTTGCCATAAATACTCTCTAATTATTTTGTTGCCTCTTTTTTTGTAATTTCTTTTTTTGATGGTTTTAAAATTTTTTCTGCTTCAGACAAAATTTTACCATCTTTAGAAAAAATTTTATTTATTCTTATCATTGAATACTCTTGTCTGTGACCATTTTTTCTTCTTGAATTTTGCCTTCTTCTTTTTTTAAAAATTAAAACTGTTCTATTTTTACTATTTTTAATTACATTCGCCTCTACTTTTGCTCCTGCTATCATAGGAGTACCTATTTCAATTTCTTTGTCATTACCGTATGCTAATATCTCTTTGAACTCAATTTTTGAATCATTTTTTGAGTCAGGCAGTTTTTCTATTTTAAGTATTTTGCCAGCCTCAACTTTATATTGTTTTCCACCAGTTTTAATAATTGCGTAAGACATAATGTAAGTGTAATTTTATCTACCGCAATATAGTCCGAGCTTAGCTATAGTCAAGTTATATAAACTAGAAATTATCCTTTAAATCTCTTAGTTTTGAAAAACTTTTTAAATCTTTGGCTTTTAGAAATATATTGAGCTCTAATTCATCACTTAATTTTGTTGGTATTGATGGTAAATTATTTTTAACGTTTTTTTTAATTTCAATAATTTTTTCTTTTAATTTCAAATTTTTAGGGTCATTTGCTAGACAGAAATTTGAATTTTGTAAAGTGTACTCATGTCCACAAAAAATTTCTGTATTTTTTGGAAGTTCTTTAATTTTATTTAATGAATTAAACATTTGCTTATGTGTTCCTTCAAAAATTTTCCCACAGCCTAGAGAAAATAAAGTATCTCCAGTAAAAATTATATTTTCTTTAAAAAAATAAAAAGCAATATGGCCTGAAGTATGACCAGGTATATGGTATATTTTTGCTTCAAAGTTATCTTCTTTCCAAATTTGACCATCATCTACAAGAGCAGTTATTCCAGGAATTCGGTATTGATCACTTCTAAATCCAATAATATTGAGATTATATTTTTCTTTTAACTCTATGTTCCCCCCCACATGATCATAATGGTGATGAGTATTAAGAATATATTTCAGTTTAATTTTGTTATTTTCAATATAATTAATAATAGGTTTAGCTTCACCTGGATCTACTACACATGCTTTTTGATCTTTCTCATCAATAATTAAATAACTATAATTATCTTGCAAACATTTTATTATTTCAATTTTCATATTATTTTTCAATTAGAAATATACCTAGCTCTGAAAATAAATTTTTAAAAAATAAATTAGAATTAGTTATTGTGGAAACATTTTTTTTGAATAATGCTAATGATTTGAAAATTTTAAAATCAACTTTTTCTGAAAATTTTACAAAATCTTTTATTGTACACATATGAATATTTGGTGTGTTATACCAGTCATTTGGAAGTGATTTAGTAACTGGCATTGTTCCCTTTATCAATAAATCTAATCTTACTCTCCAGTGACCAAAATTTGGAATTGTTATGATTGCTTTTTTTCCAACCCTTAAGAGTTCCTTAATAACAATCTCAGGATTAACAAAAGCTTGTAAAGTTTGACCAAGAACCACATAGTCAAAAGAATCTTTTGGAAATTGTTTTAAATCATATTCTGCATTTCCCTCAATAACAGTAAGACCTTTTGCTATACAAACTTGAACTTTTTTCTTTGAAATCTCAATTCCTCTTATATCAACATTTTTATTTTTTTTCATAAATTCCATAAAAACTCCATCATCACATCCAACATCTAAAACTCTTGAATTTTCTTCTATAAGATCTGAAATTATTTTATATTCTGATTTCATAAATATTAGCTCAAATAAGATTTATCTAAAAAATTTTTAAGTGCTTTTAAAAAATCTGGAACATCTAATAAAAAAGAATCATGACCTTTATCTGACTCTATTTCAACAAAACCTACATCAGCACCGATAGCATTTAATGCTATTACTATATCTTTGTTTTCTTGAGTTGGATAAAGCCAATCTGACGTAAAAGACATTACAAAAAACTTAATTTTCGAATTTTTAAATGCATCTGACAAATTACCATTGAATTGTTTTGCCAAATCAAAATAATCCATTGCTCTTGTAATATATAGGTAACTGTTCGCATCGAAACGGTCTACAAAAACAGAGCCTTGATATCTTAAATAGCTTTCAATTTGAAAATCTGCATCAAAACCAAATTTAAGATCATCACGTTCTTGAAGTTTTCTTCCAAATTTTTCTTGAAGACCTTTTTTTGACAAATAAGTAATATGGGCTGCCATTCTTGCAACAGCTAAACCTTTATCAGGAACAGTGTTATTATAAATATAATTTCCATCTGACCAATTATGATCCGCTGTTATAGCTTGTCTTCCAAGTTCGTTAAATGCAATATTTTGTGCTGAATGGCTAGAAGTACAAGCAATAGGTACAGCAGTTTTCGTTTTATCAGGAAAATTGCTTACAAATTGCAGTACTTGCATTCCTCCCATTGAACCACCAACAACTGAGAAAAGTTTTTTAATTCCAAAAAAATCTAGTAAATTAATTTGTGCATTTACAATGTCATTAATTGTAATTACTGGAAAATCAGTTCCATATTTTTTCTTAGTTTTCGGATTTTCATGGCTTGGACCAAAAGACCCCATACAGCCACCAATAACATTAGAACAAATAACAAAATATTTATTTGTATCGATCGATTTATTTGGACCTACTGCAAAAGACCACCATCCATCTTTTTTTGTGACAGGATTCAATCCAGTAACAAATTGATCTCCGGTTAATGCATGAAATACTAAAATTGCATTATCTTTTTTTTCATTAAGCTTTCCATAAGTTTCGTAAGCTAAAGGATAATCTACAATAGATTGACCACAATCTAATTTAAGAGGTTTTTTAACAACAAAAGTTTTAATATTTTTATTCTCGTTCATAAGTAATCCGTATTTATTTGAATTGTGAGAAAAAAAACTTTTTTAGCGGTTTTTTTAAAGCGCTCGCAATTCAGATAAATCAGCGCATAAATTATGTACTAGAACTTCTTTAGTATGTCAATTTTTTTAAATATTTACACTAATAGTATATAAATAATTATTATTTTATTTATAAAGAGCGTAAAAATTAAACATGATGGTTGTGAAATTTAAAAAATTTAATCTTGAGGCTTATAAGCCTGGTAAATCAAGTGTTAAAAGATTAAAAAAAATTACTAAACTTTCTGCTAACGAGTCAGCCCTAGGTGTTAGCCCAAAAGCAAAGAAGGTTTTACAAAGTAAAAGTATTAATTTTTTTAGATATCCTGATGGAAAATCAGTAAAATTAAGAGAACAAATATCAAAAAAATTTAAATGTGATCCGAAAAAAATTATTTGCGGAGCCGGATCAGACGAGATTATTCAAATGATATGTCAGCTTTTTATAAAACCTAAAGATGAAATTATCATTCCAAAATTTAGCTTTTTAATGTACCGAATTTATTCTGAAATAGTTGGTGGAAAAGTTGTCTTTGCTAATGAAAAAAAATTTAAAGTTTCCATCATAGAAATATTAAAGAATGTTTCTAAAAAAACTAAAATAGTTTTTATAGCTAATCCTAATAATCCTACTGGGACTTATTTAAGTAAATCAGAATTACAAGAATTAAGAAAAAAATTAAGAGAAGATATCTTATTAGTTGTTGATGATGCATATGCTGAATATATGCAAAACTCTGATTATGACTCAGGCTTAGAATTATTTAAAAATAAAAAAAATGTTTTTATACTAAGAACATTTTCCAAAATATATGGTTTAGCATCCTTGAGAATTGGATGGGGGTATGGTGATAAAAAGATTATAGATCAGATGAATCTTATTAAACCACCATTTAACGTTAATCAAGTTGCACAACTTGCTGCTATCGAGTCTTTGAAAGATAAAAGTTTTGTAAAACGCTCAATTAGACATAATCTTATTTTTGCAAAAAAAATAAAAATTTTTTTAGAAAAATATCAAATTTTTTCTAATGAAATAACTGCAAATTTTTTGTTTTTAGATTTTTCAAAAAGTAGAATAAAAGCAAAATACTTTTATAAAAAACTTCAAAAAAAAGGTATTATTTTAAGATCGACAGATTCTGGTTATAAAATTAAAAATACGCTAAGATTAACGATCGGTTCAAAAGAAGAAAATTTAAAATTTATTAGTGCAGCAAAAAATATATTAAAATAGATGGCAAAAAAAATAATTTTCATGGGCACACCTATGTTTGCAGTACCGATTCTGAAATCTTTATATCAAAATGGATTTCCTGTTACTTTGGTATACACTCAACCACCTCAAAAATCACATAGAGGCCATAGGATTAACAAATCACCTATTCAAGGGATTTCAGAAACTCTAAATCTAGATTTTAGAACTCCTCAAAGTTTAAAAAAAAATAATGAGGAGTATGAACTTTTAAAATCAATTAATGCAGATCTTGCAATAGTTGTTGCTTATGGACAAATTATACCAAAGGAATTTTTAAGTTTAACGAAAAAAGGTTTTATCAATATTCATGCGTCAATACTTCCAAAATGGAGAGGGGCTGCACCCATACAAAGATCAATAATGAATTTAGACATTGAAACTGGAATAAGTATTATGAAAATTAACGAAGAGTTAGATAGCGGACCTGTAAGCAACGTATACAAAATTAAACTTAACCAAAATCTTAATGCACAGGAGGTTTCAGAAAAACTATCACTATTAGCAGCAGACAAAATTTTAGATGATGTAGATAATATTCTTGACGGAAAATCAAATTTTATTGATCAGGATCATTCGAAAGCAACTTATGCAAAAAAAATCATCAAAAGTGAGGGATCTATTGATTGGAATGATGAGGCTTTAAATATAATAGGAAAAATAAATGGACTGTTTCCTTCTCCTGGAGCTTTTTTTAATTTTAATGGTGAGAGACACAAAATATTAAAAGCAGAAATCGGTAATGGTATTGGCAAAAATGGTGAGGTTGTATCAGACAACCTTGAGATAGCATGTAGCAACAATAAATCTATTAAAATTCTTGAAATTCAAAGAGAGGGAAAAAAGGTGCAAAAAATTGGAGAATTCATGCTTGGGTCGCGAATAAAAAAAGGTTTAATATTATCTAATGTTTAGGTATCAAATATTCATTGAATATGTTGGGACTAATTTTAGAGGTTGGCAAGTTCAAAAAAAAGGTAAAACTATACAAGGACTTATCCAAGATAAAATTTCAAAACTTTTAAAAGAAAAAATAAATTTGTTAGGAGCTGGTAGATTGGATAAAGGTGTTCATGCGATTGAACAATCTGCCCATTTTGAGTGTAAAACAAAAATTATAAATTCAGATAAATTTTTGAAATCTTTAAACTATTTTTTGAATAAAGATATGGTAACAATACTTAGAATTAAGAGGCGAGGGAAAGATTTTCATTCAAGATTTTCTGCAAAGATGAGAGTATACAAATACGTCATTATAAATCGTTTAAGTAAACCAGTATTAGAAAAAAATAAATGTTGGCACATAATAAATGAACTTGATTTAGAATTGATGAAAAAAGCAGCAAAAAGGTTAATTGGAACAAATGATTTTTCCTCTTTTAGAGCATCAAGTTGCAGAGCTAAAAGTCCAATTAAGACCATGAAATCTATTAAAATAAGATCTAAAGATGACAAGATAGAAATAGAGTTTCAGTCTCAATCTTTTTTACAACAACAAGTTCGTTCTATGGTGGGTTGTCTAAAATATGTAGGCGAAAAAAAATGGTCTTTAAAAAAATTTAATTTTGTAATGAAATCGAAAAAAAGAATTTTGTGTGCACCACCAGCACCCCCTGAGGGACTTTACTTAGCGAGAGTTATTTATTAATTTTTTTTTATTACTCATTGCAAATTTTTTACTTATTCGCCATCGAGACTCTTCTCTTACAATATAACCACAACAATTTTTTGACCCACATTTACATGGGAATTGTTTATAATCTTGATCATAACCAAATCCATAATCGCAAGTAAATTCCTCTCCTTTTTTAATATCTCTTATTGCAATAATCCACACTTTAAGACCCTTTCCATTATAATCGCAGTTATTATTACAACTATGATTCACTAGTCCTGCAGTATTCCATGGAAAATCCCCATCAAGAGTATATTTTTTGTTTAAAGTGAATAAATAAATAGGTTTTTTATTATCGAATTTATCTGACATATCCACCACTTTATTTGATATAATTTTCCCCACATAATCAATTATTTTTGTGCCTTCTTTGATATCACGTGTAGCGTATAGACCTCGTCCTTTGTTATCAATTTTTGATTTTTTAATTTTGTATAATTTCATGAGGGTGATTTACAGCGAACTAAATATTAATCAATTAAATTCTATAAGTGCGTTAACATGTTCGTTAGCGCTTTCAGCCAAAGCATTTAAATCATAGCCACCTTCAAGTATAGAAACAACTTTACCTCCAGTAAAATTTTTGGTAGCTGCCAAGGTCCTTTTTGTTATTTCATAAAAATCTTTTGAAGTTAGTTGAAATTGAGCTAAGGGATCATCTTTATGTGCATCAAAACCCGCACTGAATATTAGAAAATCAGGTTTATACTCAACTAATCTTTCTAAAACCCTGTCATAAGCATTTAAGTATTGTTCGGAGTTTGTACCTGCTGGCAATGGTATGTTTAAAGAGTTGTTAAAGTCACCTTTGTCCTTATCTGTACCACCTCCTGGATAAAAAGGGTATTGATGAGTAGAAATATATAAAGAATTTTTATTATTACGCATAACATCATAATTACCGTTACCCCAGTGCACATCAAAATCTACACACGCAATCCTTTTATATTTATATCTACTTACTAAATAGTTTGTTGCCACTCCGGCATTTGAAATACAACAGAAACCCATTGCTTTATTTTTTTCTGCATGATGTCCCGGAGGCCGCGCTAAACAAAATGCGTTTTTAAATTGATTATTTTCTATGCCATCTATTGCCTTAATTGTAGAACCTGCTGCAT
>MDTG01229719.1_pt1 | contig 11143 bp, 8 predicted proteins | sample 811421 | NCBI WGS metagenome assembly MDTG01 (sample SAMN05326645, study PRJNA326480) | marine metagenome | isolation source: seawater | place: Pacific Ocean: South East | collected 2011
AAGGGCTAGGAGGAAGTTAATACCCCGCTGGAGGCCAGGAGCCACGGGGGCTGTAGAGGATTATGTCTTTTTAAGACGGAAAATCCCCAGGACCCCAAATCAGCGAAAAAGATGCGAATTCACTCCCTGTAAAAGTGGCGGGAAAAATTACTGGGAAATCAACGGCTTAAACCCACTGAGCGGAGAATCACGTCCGCTTATGTTCTGGGAGCCTTATAAGCACTGCACATTCAGCCGGCCTTACCAAGGGATCGCAGAATCCTCTCTGTGTGTTCGCCGGAACGCGGAACATCACCGACCTCCTGCTGGGTCGCACTGAATTTCGGCGCAGGAGCTGGCTGCAACAGGCCTTCACCCGCAACAAAGCACTCGCGTGCCCTGATGTGCTCGTCTTCCGCCGCTTCCGGCAGCGACAGTACTGGTGCGAAACAGGCATCGGTGCCCGACAGCAATTCGCACCAGTGTGACCTGGGTTTACTGGCAAACAGGACCGCCATTTTTTCTCGGGCGGCAGGCCAGGTCTTCTTGTCGTGCTGGCGGGCGAAGTCAGGATCGTCTTCAAACCCGCACAGGGCAATCAATTCTCGGTAAAAATTGGGTTCAAGGGCCTGTACCGTAATGTAGCGACCGTCCGAACAGGGGTAGCTGTTGCACCAGGGTGATGCCCCGCCGAAGAACGTTTCACTGGGGGTCTCGCTGATTGCGCCCTCCCCTCGCAGGCCCGCGATCAGGGTCTGGTTATAGATGGCACCGTCGCAGATGGCTGCGTCGATTACCTGCCCCTCGCCGGTGCGCTGCGCGTGCAGCAGCGCTGCCAGGATGCCCAATACCAACATATTCGAACCGGAACCGATGTCACCCAGCACTGTGGGCGTGGGATAAGGCGCATCGCCCGGCAGGCCGCCGTAGTGGAGAATCCCCGAGATGGCGAGGTAATTCAGGTCGTGTCCAGCCGCATGCGACAGGGGGCCATCCTGCCCCCAGCCGGTCATCCGACCATAGACCAGGGAGGCCTTTCGCTGATGCACGACCTCTGGCCCCAGCCCCAGCCGCTCCATTACACCGGGGCGAAAGCCCTCGATCAGCACGTCGGACTGCTCCGCCAACTGCAACACACTTTCCACCGCTTTCGGGTCTTTCAGGTCCAGAGCTATGGATTGTTTGCCTCGGTTGAAAAAGCCGTTCTGACCCACCTCAGCCGCGTTTTTGTTAGCGGCTGCGCGTTCAACCAGGATGACTTCCGCCCCCAGATCGGCCAGCATCATACCGGCGATCGGGCAGGGCCCGATACCGGCGATTTCTAAAACTTTGATTCCGGCTAGCGGTCCCACGTCTCTCTCCTCAAGGCGTTGGTTGTATGGCCTACCTGGCCTGCATCACCGTGGCAGCATCCAGGCGCAGGACCCGGCCATTCATATAGCCATTCTCCGCTAGGAAGGCGCAGGCGTGGGCGAACTCATCCACCTCGCCCATGCGCTTGGGCGCCTCGCACATCGCGATCAGTGAGTCCTGCACTTTCTGGTCCAGCCCCTTCACCAGAGGTGTTCCAAACAGTCCCGGGGCAATTGAATTCACCCGGATACCCAGGGGGCCGAGTTCGCGGGCAGCGGGAATATTCATGCCATTCACGCCCGCCTTGGACCCACTGTAGGCGCTCTGGCCGATCTGGCCTTCAAAGGCTGCGCCGGAAGATACGTTCACAATCACACCGCGCTCACCGTTCTCGTCCGGCTCGTTCCTGGCCATCTGCTCGGCGCACTTGGCCATCACGTTAAACACGCCCATCAGGTTTACGTTGATCACCGTAGCGTACTTTGCCAGGCTGCTGGCCTTGCCTTCCCGGTCGAGGATCTTGCAGGGCAGCGGAATACCGGCGGCATTGACATCCATGTGGATGGCGCTGAACTTGTCCATGATGGCGGCGATGGCGGCATCAATGCTCTCCTCAGAGGTCACATCAGTCTGGCAAAAGATGGCGTTGGCCTCGCCCAACTCCTCTACCATCGCCGCGCCCGCCTCCTCATTCAGGTCCAGCAGGGCAACCTTTGCCCTCTTCTCGCCTACCATATAGCGCGCAGTGGCCTGGCCCAGGCCGGAAACACCGCCGGTGATTACTACAACCTTGTCTTTCAGTTCCATGTTTCCTCCTGTAATCCGGGTTAGCGGAAAGCCTGTTCGCCTGTCAGGGCCCGGCTGATGATCAGTTTCTGGATTTCCGTAGTGCCATCGGGAATGGGACTGACAATAGCCTCTCGCGCCAGGCGCTCGACGATGAACTCCTTGGTAACACCATTGCCACCGTGGATCTCCACGGCATCCCGCGCCGCTGTCACTGCGATTTCAGTGCCAAACCACTTGGCCATGGCACACTCTTTGTCCGCCCGCGCTCCCCGCTCCACCATATCGATGGCGCGATAGGTCAGCAGCCTGGCGGCGTCAATCTTGGTCGCCATGGTGGCGATCTTGTCGGCGATCAACTGGTGGCCCGCGATCAATTTGCCGTGCTGTTTGCGTTCCTGTGAGTACTTGATGGACTCGTCCATCGCGCGGCGCGCCACGCCAACGCCCCACATGGACATGTGACAGCGGGCGTATTCGAAGATTTTCAGCGTGTTTTTCAGGCCTTGACCACGCTCGCCAATGGTGTTGCTGACAGGCACGCGAACATCGGACAGGAATACCTGGGAGGTGGACTGGCCGTTCAGCGCCATTTTCGGGATCCCCACCGTTTCAAAACCGTGTTCCTCACGGTCGACTAGGATATGGGTAAGCTCCCCTTCCCCTGTAAGACATGTGCAGATAAACACATCCGCATACTCGCCGTTGGTAATCCAGGTCTTCTCGCCATTGATCACCCAGTGATCACCCTCGAGCACTGCACGAGTCTTGACCGCGGCCACGTCTGAGCCCACGTCCGGCTCCGATATCCCGATGGCAATAAACTTGTTGCAGGCCAGGATATCGGGAATATATTTCTGCTGGATTTCCTCGGAGGCGGTCCGCCGCAACAGTTCCGCGCCGCAGGCATTAATAAAGCCGGGAATGGCGATATCCAGTGAAGTATAGGCTACTTCCTCAAATACCATCAGGTGAGTGAGCCAGTCCATGCCGAAACCGCCCCACTCCTCACCGAATGGCGCCTTGGTCATCCCGAACTCAGTCAGGGCCTGAACCCAGCCCTGCATTTTCTCCCGGGGAATAAAACCCTCGCCGTGTTCACGGAAAGCCGGTTCGATCTCATTATCGAGAAACTTGCGCAGATTCTCGATAATCATCTGCTGTTCTTCGCTTCGTTGGAAATTCATCGTTAATTCTCCTTTACTGCTTCGAGAGTATGCTTACTGCGGCTGTAGCCTCTTCCAGGCCGACCAGGCCACCACCGTTTTCCTGTACCGCGATCCGCGCACCTTCAACCTGCCGCGCGCCGGCTTCGCCCCGCAGTTGGGTCACCAGCTCAAAAATCTGGCCGAGGCCGGTGGCACCAATGGGATGCCCCTTGGACTCCAGGCCACCGGAGGGATTGACCGGCACCCGGCCGCCGATGGTGAAGTCACCGCGCTCGGCGGCGGGGCCGCCCTCGCCCCAGGGCACCAGTTGCAGGTTTTCCACCTGGATAATTTCGCCCATAGCGGTGGCGTCGTGTACTTCAACCACGCTGACATCCTGCGGTGACACGCCAGCCTTTTCGTAGGCCTCTTTCGCGGCCAGGGCGGTAATGTGTTGTTCGTAGTCCTCGGCCGCGCGACTGGTTCCGGAGCGGAATACGCTGCTGAGCAACCTGACCGCCCGGGAGGCGTCGCCCTTGAGCCGCTTCAGACCCTCGGCGTTGCATAACACTGCCGCAGCAGAGCCATCAGAAATGGGCGCGCACATGGGCAGGGTCAGGGGGTAGGTAATCGGGGGAGCGGCCAGTACCTCTTCCACGGTGTAGGGAATCTGGTACTGGGCCAGGGGATTGTGTACAGAATGGGTGTGGTTTTTGGCACAAACCGCAGCGATCTGCTCCTGGGTGGTGCCGAAGGTCTTTATGTGCTGGCGGCAGAAGGCAGCGTACACATCCATGAACATGCTGTAGGGCTTGCCTGATTGGGAGCCTTCCGGGGGGGTTATGCCCTCCCCCATTTTCAGCAGGTACTCCTGGTTTGAATCAACCGTGGTCACATCCCAGGCAGAATCAAATGCGGCGAACATTTTTGCCTTGTCATGGGTGAACATTTTCTCCGTACCCACCGCGATAGCGACATCACAGCTGCCGGCGCGGATGGCCTGGGCCGCCAGGTACAGGCCCGAGGTGGCGGAAGCGCAGGCGCCCTCCACGTTAAAAATGGGAATGCCCTCAAAACCCATGGAGCGCAGGGCTACCTGGCCGGGCACCATGTGCTGGTCCTGCAGGAAGCCGATCACGCAGGAAGCGAAAAAGGCCTCGCCTACCTCGTTCTTGTCGGCTCCGGCGTCGCCCAGGGCCATCTGCACCGCCTCGGCGGTCAGGTCCTTGTAGCTCTTGTCCATGTGGCGACCGAAGTTGGTCATGCCAACTCCGGCGATAAGAATATCTGTCATTTCACTCTACCTCTGTGTCTGATTCTTGTCTTAGCGTTCGCGCTCAACGACCCTGGAACTCAGGCTTGCGTTTCTCGGCAAAAGCAGCCAGGCCTTCCTGCATATCCCAGGAGCGCTGGTGTTTGCGGAACTCGTACATCTCGTGCAACAGGGCATCGTCGCGGGTCTTGTCGGCGGCGGCGTTGGCCACCGACTTCATCCGGCGCAGGGCGATGGGACTCTTGGCGGCGATGTGCAGGGCCAGTGCCTGAGCGGCCTCCTGCAAATTTTCATCGGCCACCACCTCGTTGACGAAGCCGTAGGTTTTCATTTCCTGGGCTGACAGGGTATTGCCGGTAAACAACAGGTACTTGGCGACATTGTGGGGCACGATACGCGGCAGTACCGCGGCACCGCCCGCCCCCGGGTACACCCCGAAGTTGGCGTGTGCATCGCCGATCTGGGCGCTCTCTGCGGCCACTACAAGGTCGGCGCACATGGCAGTTTCCAGGCCTCCGGCCATGGTGATGCCGTTGAGGGCAGCGATAACAGGCTTGGGGAAGTCACGCAGTGGGTTCAACACGTTGTCGCACAGGCGATCGAGGAAATCCGGCTCACCCGGGGGCACATTGAGGCTGTCCTGCACCTGCTTGAGGTCAGCGCCGGCGCAGAAGGCTCTGCCCATGCCGGTGATAACCACCACCTTGATAGCGTCATCAGTCAGGATCTGTTCCATGTACTGCTCGTACAGGGCAATCATATCCAGGCTGATGGAGTTCATGGCATCGGGACGATTCATGGTCAACCAGGCCACTCCATCCCTGTTTTCGTACAAAAGGGCAGCGTCACTCATTGGAAAACTCCTGATACTGGCCCGTTTATGGGCCGTCATTGTTCGCGGAAACCCACGCCGGGCATCACTCCTGCACTCTCGGAATACTATAAGCGCTCGGGGCTGCCGGCCCCTTGTCATCAGAGCTTAAATAGTTGTCTGGATGATAGTTGTTGACGGGAGATTTGTCAGGTAAGCAACCAGGTCCGCCGAGCCGGCGGTAATTTCCGGAGTCACGATATCGTTAACATTTCCCGGAGAGCCCTGACCGACGGTCACCCGCTTGCTCAGGTCCTTTTCATCTTCGGAGTAACGAGCGCCAAGGTCGAGGCTTAGGGTGTCGGTGATGTCGAAGGTGACTTCACCGAAAATCGCCATAGTCTTGGTGTCCTGGTCGAAATCGGTTAGACCGGACGAGGTGTCTGTATCGCCAAAGGGTGTCACGAAAATGGTGGGGACAAGCCCACCGAAGGTGCCGTCGATGTAAGTACCTTCATTCAACTCCAGTTCCTGGTCCTCGTAGTACACGCCAGCAACAAAATTAACCCGGCCATCCCAGTTAGTGGCGATGCGAATCTCCTGGCTGAACATGTCCAGCTCTTCCTCGTCGATATTCTCGATGAAGTTGGGGGGCAGGAAGTCCACATCGTGGTACTGTTCGAACTCAAACTGGGAAATCCCGGTCAGGGACGTGAGGGTGTAATCACCGATATTCCAGTCCACCTTGACCGAAAAACTGGTTGCCTGGGTGTCTTCAGTGTCTCCACGACCCCATTGCAGGTTGCCCACCCAACTTTCATAGTCGTCGCCACCGGGAGCGTCAGAGGCTCTGAATTCACCGCCGGTCAGGGCTGCAGAGAGCGCCAGTGTGCTGGCGGGAGGAAGACGATCATCGATGGTATAGATTGTCACTTCCTTACCGGTGCTCTCCATGTCGACGTGTGACGCCTTGGCGACAATCGACAGGTTGTCAGCAGCATCCCAGGCCAGGGTCAGGCGGGCCATCTTGTTGGTTTCTTCCTGCTCATCGGTATCTCGGAACTTATTGTCCATGTAGCCGTCGGAATCCTCCTGGCGCAGCACGAGACGCGCCGCAACGCTGTCACTCAGGCTGCCGGACACGATTCCAGTGAAGCGCGTGGTGGACTGCTCAGGCTCAAACGCGGCCTTGATCGAACCGTTGAACTCATCGCCGACGACCGGATTGGCTGTTTCCACCTTGATAGCCCCGGCCACGGTGTTCTTCCCGAACAGGACACCCTGGGGACCGCGCAGAACTTCCACTTGCTGCAGGTCAACCAGGGACTGAGTGAACTGGCGGCTACGGGACTGGTAGATGCCATCGATGTACATGCCTGCGGATTGCTCGAAGCCCTTGTTGATACCGGAGCCGACACCGCGAATACGGATGTTGGTTGTCTGGGCACCGCGGCCAATCTGCAGGCCGGGCACCTTGCCGGAAAGCTGCTCCATATTGGAGATACCCTGGGACTCCATGGCCTGCCCGGACACAGCGGTGACAGCCACTGGAGCATCCATCAGGGTCTCAGTCCGCTTACGGGCTGTAACTACCACTTCTTCCAGGCTCTGTGCCTGGGCGGGCACCGACTGGTAAAGCAGTACCTGTGACACAGCTACTGCCAGTGCCAGTGGTTTGGTTTTGACAGAAATGTTCATGGATATCCTCTCTTTGCGTAGTTATAGGAGCGATCTGCAAATATTCGCAACGCCCCACTTTTGGTGGAAAATTTGCCTGCCAATAACACGCTATCAGGGGGCAGAGTACTTGCCCTAACAATTAAAATTATTGCCTGAAAAGTACATCAAGCAGTTTTTTTGCCGGTTGCCTTTCTTCGCGCTGCTTTCTTGCGGGGAGCTTTTCTAGCTGCCACCTCCTTCGCTGGGCGTCGTTTAGGTGGCGTAACGTTCGCTGCCAGCAAATCCGCGTAACTCTGCTCAATACATTCGGTCAGGAATTCCGGGTCGGGCACGATCTCGCGGCAGGCCGTAGGACTGATACAGATTTCGCCGTCGTAACTGGTGACAGCGACAGTCAAGCCCATGCCATCGGTACACGGTGCAACAATCGACCAGTACCGCATCCGGGCGCCCTTGAGGTAAAGGGGCACGTTGGGGCCAGGCACGTTGGAAACAGCGACATTGAACAGGCGCTTACCGGTGCCACCGGCATCCAGTCCAATCCGTGCGATCAGTTTGCCCGTGGCCGCCAGCAGCGATGCGGGGATATGTTTGTTGATATCCGTCAGATCGTTGGCGCCGATGGCGTCCACGATGCTCTTGGATCGGGCTGTATTCTCCTGCACAAATGCCAGGCGCTCTTTCGGGTCGACTATGTCGGTGCCGATGGCGGCGCCCATAAAGGTGATATTGTTTGCACCGGGTTCCGCGTCTGGCCCAGGGCGCGTATTCACCGGCATCATCGCCACCATTGTCTCCCCGGGCAGTTCACCGTGGTGGTCCAGGTAGCGGCGCAGAGCGCCTGCAACGATGGTCACAACCACATCGTTGATGGTACTGTCGGCTACGGCCTGGCGCATCCCCTTTAGTTCGTCCAGATTGAAGCGCGCAGTGCAAAAAATCCGGAAAGGAGAAACCCGCCCGTCGAACCGGGTTGTGGGCACTTTGCTTCCCGAGGAATGTTCTTCAAAGGGATGCACCGCCCTCTGCTCCACTACCTTGAGCAGTTTTCTCCCGGCCTTTGGCAGCAAATTCGACGGTGGCCGGGCCAGTCGCATCGGCGAACTGGCATTGTTCCACCACGCCCGGGTGGCCATCTCCACGTGGCTGGGGGTGCGGATGTGACTGGTGACATGCTCACCACCGGCTCCCGGCTTCTTTCCCCTGGCGTCCAGATCGTGCAAGGCCCAGGTCATCTGCGCTGCTGCGGTACCATCCACCGCCGCGTGGTGCATACGGGTGAGAATGGCAAAACTGCCGTTGGGCAACCAGTCGACATTGTCCAGCCCCTCCACCACATACATCTCCCACAGGGGGCGATTCATGTCGAAGTGGGGCTTGGTCAGCCGCGAGGCCAGGATACAGAACTGGCGCCAGTCGCCAGGCTTGGGCAGGGCCACGTGGAATACGTGGTTCTCAATACGGAAGTTCTCATCTTCCACCCAGTAGGGATAGTCCAGAGCCAGGGGCACCTGCTTCAGCTTCTGGCGGAATATGGGCGAGGTAGAGGTTCGCGACTCAATATGCTCCAGGATTTCCTTGAAACGCAGATGACCGCCACCCGGAATAGTCGACTGGTCATACACATAGATCATGGTACCGCCGGTGCTGGCGCGGTCCGTATCCAGGTAGATGAAGGACGCATCCTGCCCTGATAATTGCTTGAGCTCACTCATAGGCTAACTTACCCGACCTTGCGGCCGGCCTCGCCCCAGTATTTTTCCCGGACATTGCGACGCAGTACCTTGCCCACCACACTCATGGGGATCTCTGAGACGATATCGATGGTCTTGGGGGTCTTGTAACCACCCAATTCGTTGCGCACGTGCTCGATCAGCTCAGCGGGATTGGCCGATGCCCCTTCTTTCAGCATGACCTCCGCGTGCACTGCCTCACCCCACTCCTCGTGCGGAACACCTACCACCGCAGACATCAGTACTGCCGGGTGGCTGTTGAGGGCAGACTCCACCTCGTTGGCGTAGACATTGAAACCGCCGCTGATGATCATGTCCTTCTTGCGATCGACGATGTGGAAAAAACCGCGCTCATCGATGCGGCCTATATCCCCGGATTTCCAGAAGCCGTCCTGAAACTCGGAAGCGGTCTGCTCCGGATCGCCGAAGTAGCCCGATACAATGGCGCGGGAGCGCAACCAGATTTCACCGGACTCTCCCCGCGGAACGGGGTTGCCGTCGTCGTCCATGATCTCCAGTTCGGTAAACGGCGCCGGGCGTCCAGCGGAGGCCAGGTGCGATTCGTCGCCGTCCTCACCCACCAAATGGTCGGTCTTACTCATGGACATCGCCACACCGAAGTGCTCAGTGGAGCCGTAAACCTGGATGAAATTATTGCCGAATGCTTGCTGTAACTCCGCCAGCTTGCTGGGGCTCATGGGAGCGGCCCCGTAGAACATGTTCTCCATGGTTGCCAGGCGCGCCCGCCCTTCTTCATTCATATCCAACAGGCGGTATAACAGGGTCGGCACGGCGAAGCCGTTGGTGATGCGCTCGGCGGCGATATTGTCGCACCAGGCTTCCAGGTCAGGCACATTCATGGTCACGGTACAGCCACCCTTAAACAGGGTCGGGCCGAACATCATGCCGCTGCCGTGGGTGATAGGCGCCAGGTGAATAAAGCGGGTTTCCGGGCTCCAGGCGGGATCAGGCAGGGCCCAGTAGGAATCCCGGCAGGCCAGCCAGGTGTCGGCAGAATACATGGCGCACTTGCCGCGACCGGTGGTGCCGCCAGTGAAGCGCATGATCACCACGTCCTCGCGGTCGTCGATCACCACGTTGGGGTTGCTGTCGTCCACCTGCTCCAGCAACTCCCAGAACAGGTGCACGCCAGAGTACTCTTTTTCCGGCGTATCCATCGCCACAATGGTGACCTGGCGCTCGCGCAGCATCTCGTAGTGGCTTTTTAGCAGGTCGGCTTCGATGAACACCACCTTGGCGTTGACCGTATCGACCTGGTAGGTGTGGTCGTCCAGGCTGTCGCGGTAATTGGTATAACACAGGGCCGTGCCGGCTTTTACCGCGGTGAACCAGTGAATCAGGGACGCATTGTCGTTATCCAGGATCACCACCGCGTTGTCGCCGCGCTGCAGGTCCAATTTGTGGCGCATCATGTTAACGATGCGATTGGTCAGCAGATGATACTCCCGGAAGGTATAGCGCCGCTGGCGCTCGATATTTACCAGGGCTTCACGATCTGCGAAGGCATCCGCGAGACGCTGACTAACAGTGCTGAAATTCATTCTCATGGCAACCTTTCCCTATGACCAGCCGCAGACCCGGCGGCACACCGTTTCTATAAGGTCCATGGGCAGCGGCAGGAACGCCGCGATGGGATCGCCGGCGATCGCCGCGGCGATTTCAGGCAGCTTCGATTCAGGGATGTCGTGGCGGGCGAAGTCGCGGGGATGCCCCGTCGCTTCGAGCAAGCCGCTGATTGCAGCTGCGCAGGCCAGGACAGCGTCTCGACCCTCGCCCTCAACGCCGAACACGCCCTTCAGGCGATCGGCAACCGGCACGTAGAAGTCAGCGAACTCCTCCATCACGATGGGCAGTAGTACACCGTTCGCCTCGCCGTGGTGGATATGACAGGCCGCACCAAAGGCGTGAGCAAAATTGTGCACCGGCACAGCCCCAAAATCGTTCACTACCGCGCTGCAGGCCATGGCGCTGGCATTGAGCATGGCCTGGCGCGCCAGCAGGTTCGAACCATCGGCTACCACTTTGGGCAGGTTCTCCAGGATGATCTTCGCGCTGGTCTCAGCGTGGGCCAGGGTGAAATCCCCCGTGTTCGGATGTCCCATAATCTCTACAGCGTGAGTCAGGGCGTCCATACCGGTGGCGGCGGTCAGCATGGGCGGCAGGCCGGTGGTCATGTGCGCATCCAGTACCGCGATATCCGACTCCAGGTAGTGGCTTACGATCAGGTGCTTGATGCCCAGATCCTTGTTGTAAATCACAGCACCGTTGGTCACTTCAGCGCCGGTACCGGCAGTAGTGGGCACCGAGATATGCGGTACGCCCATATACTGCACTTCCGGCCAGTGCATCATCTTCACCG
>MDTG01150904.1_pt1 | contig 11142 bp, 10 predicted proteins | sample 811421 | NCBI WGS metagenome assembly MDTG01 (sample SAMN05326645, study PRJNA326480) | marine metagenome | isolation source: seawater | place: Pacific Ocean: South East | collected 2011
AGTAGCGATTGCGCCTGAAATTCCAAATAATGCCGCTAGCCTCGCTCCGTTTGAGATTATTGCGCCAGAGGGAACGATTGTGAATGCAGTGCATCCTGCTCCAGTGGCGCTGCGCCATATTGTTGGCCATTTCGTACCTGATACGGTGTATGATGCGTTTGATAAAATTGTACCAGGTTTAGTTCCGGCTGAGGGTGCGGGGTGTTTGTGCAATTTTCAAGTGTCACTGCGGTCGCGAACAGATGTGCCAGTCCCTGCCGATACCCTGCGATCCGAAGTTCTTACCTTCAATTCGGGCGGTTCGGGTGCGAGACCAGAGTTTGATGGATTGAATGCAACAGCATTTCCGTCGGGTGTGATGACAATGCCTGTTGAGGCGACAGAACATGTGGGTCCGGTAATCATTTGGCGTAAAGAATTGCGCCCTGACAGTGGTGGCGCTGGGCAGTACCGCGGTGGGCTTGGTCAATATATGGAAGTGGGAGCAAGAACAGGACATGAGTTTGATATGCAGGCCATGTTTGATCGTATTGATCATCCAGCACGCGGCCGAAGGGGGGGCAGTGAAGGTGCAGCAACCACGATCATGCGCGATGACGGAGTACCGATGAAAGGCAAAGGCAAACAGTTTGTGCCGCACGGATGCAAGGTGATGATGGCGTTTCCAGGGGGTGCAGGATACGGCTCAGTCTCAGACCGTGATCTTACATTGGTGAAACGCGACCTAGCACGCGGATATATTTCAGAACGCACTGCCGCTGAAGATTACGGCCTGACTATGGCTGAAATTGAAAAAGTGCGGAGCGCGGTTGCAGCGGGGGAGCATGTCTGATGGACCTGGAACACAATCCATTTGAGGCAGCACTGAAGGCAGGTGAGAGACAGCTGGGTTTGTGGATAAGCCTGTGTAGTGGATTTGGTGCAGAGGTCACTGCCCCGTCTGGATTTGATTGGGCACTGATAGATATGGAGCATTCGCCAAATGATTTTCATTCGGTTTTGGCCCAATTGCAGGTTTTTGCGTCCTACGGAACAACTGCTATTGTGCGGCCTGATTGGAACGATACCGTGGCAGTGAAGCGGCTACTAGACTTGGGTGCGCAAGGGTTGCTGTTTCCAATGATTCAAAGCGTTGATGAAGCGGAACAGGCGGTTGCAGCTACGCGTTATCCACCTCGAGGTGTGCGGGGGGTGTCGGGCAATACGCGTGCTAATAAGTTTGGGCGAGTGACAGACTATGCTGCGAGTGTTGATGGAGAAACTACCGTCATGGTGCAATTAGAAACGACCGCAGCAATCGCGCAGGCTGAGGCTATTGGTACGGTAGATGGTGTGTCTGGCGTATTTTTTGGCCCTGCCGATATTGCTGCGGATATGGGATTGGTTGGCCAGCCAATGAATGCGGCGGTTTGGGATGTTATAAAACCAGCGGCCCAGGCGCTGATCGCTAAAGGTGTGCCCGTGGGCACGTTGGTGACGGACCCTAATTTTGCCGCGAGTTTGCTGAATGATGGATTTAATTTTGTGGCCTGTGGGTCGGATACGGGATTACTTGCCAAGGCGTCTGATGCGCTGTTGAAAACGGTTAAAGTGAAGATGAAGGAATAAAACCATGAAGAAAATTGTACTTACTGGGGCCGCTGGAAGACTGGGATCGTACCTGCGTGAGCCGTTAAGCAAGATGTGCAACGAATTGATTTCCACAGACATCAAAGAAGACATTGGTAAGCTTTATGCGGGTGAGACCTACATGCAAGGCGATCTTGCCAGTATGGATGATATGATGCGCATCATTGAAGGAGCTGAAATGGTCGTTCACATGGGTGCGTTTGTAGACGAGGGCCCCTTCGAACAGCTGCTTGGGCCAAATTTTGTTGGTTCTTATAACGTTTGGGAGGCCGGTTTCAAACATGGGGTGCGTCGTGTGGTTTACGCGTCATCCATCCATGCGGTTGGGATGTATCCCAAGAATGAATTTATCGGGACAAATGTACCCCATCGCCCTGATACGTTCTATGGGTTGGCCAAGTGCTTTACGGAGGATTTGGGACGTATGTATTGGGAAAAGCGTGGAATGGAGAGTGTGCACATGCGCATCCTGTCTTGTGCGCAACCCAACAATGCACGAGCCCTGGGATCTTATTTGTCTTATGATGATCTTATCCAACTTGTAACGCGTTGTATTGATACACCTGTCACAGGCTTTTCGATAATTTATGGTGTGTCTAACAATGACCGTGCGCCTGTGGATAATGCGAATGCGGCCTTCCTAGGATATCACCCGAAAGACAATGCCGAAGATGTTGCTGTAGAGGTTTTGGCAAATGAGCCACCAATGGACCCAAAAGATCTGGGCCATATGTGCCATGGTGGGCCGTTTGCTTCAGTTGATTTGGGTAAAAGTGGGCTCGCGGGTATGAATGTTATTCAGGATGCCAAAGAAACGGACTGATCATTGTGAAAAGGGTGTCGATTTAGTCGACCTCTTCGATTGGGCCACCCACTTTTTGCCATGCGCCAAAGCCACCCTCAATGTGGGCAACAGGCTTGAGACCCATGTCTTGTGCGAGTTTGGCAGACAAGGCGGAGCGCCACGCGCTGGCGCAATAAAACACGTATGTTTTGTCCTGGTTGAATACATCTTTGTGATAGGGGCTGTCTGGATCAATCCAAAATTCTAACATGCCTCTTGGGCAAGAAAATGCACCTGGAATTTTCCCGCTGCGCGTGATTTCCCGAGGGTCGCGCAGGTCAACGATTACATGGTCATCGCTACCCACAAAGGCAAAAGCTTCCTGCGTAGGTATACTTGTGACTTCTGCATTTGCTGACGCGATCATGTCTTTCACGTGGGTTGTGATATTCTGTGGCATGGTGATCTCCTTTTTGAAGTATAAGGCATTTCATTGATGCGGTTCGCAACCCATGCTTTGATCTTAATGTTTTGTTTTTTTTGCTAACTTGCGTTCACGCCAGATGGTAAATAAACCAGCCATAAGGATAATGCAGATGCCTAAAAAGGTCCAAAGATCTGGAATGTCGCCGAAGACCAACCAACCAAGCGTAATAGCCCAGAGCATGACGGTGTACCGAAACGAAGAAACGATTGCTACGTCACCGATGCGCATTGTTGCTACCGCGCAGCAGTAACCAATCATTAAAAATACTGCAGCAAGTGCGAGCGTACCAAATTCAAATAATGTTGGTGGGCGCCAGGTCTGTGTCAGCACAACTCCAATTGCGCCTGTAAGCGTTATGGCAATCGACGCAACAAACGCGACGAGTACCGACGCTACCGATGGGCTTAATTGGCGAGCAGTCAAGTCGCGGAGCGTTACAAAAGCAACTGCGACAAGTCCAAGCAGAGAGTAAGCACTAAATTCAGCAAAGCCTGGTCGGACGATTATTAAGACGCCGATAAAGCCAATGAGAATGGCTGTAATACGTCGGTGCCCCAAGGGTTCATTAAAGAATATGGCAGCTGCCAAAGCAATAGACAGAGGTAAGGCTTGCAGAATTGCGGTGAGATTCGCGAGCGGTAGGTTGAACAACGCGGTCAAGAATGCAAGCGTTGCTCCTATTTCAGCCACTGATCTTAATCCGATTAATCGCAAATCACGTGCCCGTGGAACGTGTTTAAACGTACCCAAAAAATAAGCGAAAATGGCCATAATTGCGGTGGCAAAAAGACCACGTATGAAAATTGCCTGAAACAGACCGAGGTCTGCACCCCCATATTTCAGCGCAGTGTCATTCAACGCAAATCCTGCCATAGAGGCAGACATTAACGCTGCGCCGCGCATGTTGGGGGAAAAGTACATTGTTAGCCATAAGTCGGTTTTTCCTTGCAGGTAGCATGTTCCAAGTATGTAGGTCTAATGCTGAATTTATATTTGCTTTGTTGAGGCGCAAGTTTGCGCCTGAGCTGAGGAAACAATTGTCCGGTACCGACGCTGAGCTCGAACTGCAAATTTTGAAGGTCTCAATGCACTAGCTAGTGTTCATTATCCCAGATTTGGCTTAGGTCTAGTTTGAAATTCTAATTAGTGATTTTTGAGTTATGCCACACCTAAAGTAAGCAGTTGAATTAGGGTCACAACACCAACGGGCTTATCATTTTTGATGACAAAAGCGGCTGAAATTTTGTTGCTTTGAAGCACATGAAGTGCACGTGCGCTTAATCGTTCGGGTTCCAGAAACACGGATCCAGGCGTCATCAAATCGTGCGCGTGGGTGTTCCACATAGCATCTCTCATCGAGCCTTCGGATTTTGCTTCTAGATAGCGTCGAATATCACCATCTGTGATTACCCCCAAAAGTGCGCCAGCTGTATTGGTCACACCAACAATACCCAGTGTTTTTTTGGAAATTTCGCCCAGAACTTCGATGATTGGTGCATCTAAGCCAATCGTTGGCATATTAGAATCTCTATACATTATATCGCATACAGGTGTAAGTGCAGCGCCTAATTTCCCGCCAGGGTGAAAATCGCGAAAGCTCTCTTCCGTGAAGCCTTTCATTTTCAGAAGTGTTATCGCTAGTGCATCACCTATCGCTAATTGCAATAATGTCGAAGTTGTTGGTGCCAAGTTATGAGGGCAGGCCTCTGCAACTTTGGGTAGTACCAACGGTGCATCAGACGAACGAGCGAGGGTGCTTTTAGCTCCACCGGTAATAGAAATGACTGGCACACCGAAGCGACGCGCATAGCCTAAAAGGTCAGACAGTTCCTTCGTTTCACCAGACCAGCTGAGCAGCATCACTACGTCTTGGGCCTGGATCATCCCAAGATCGCCGTGGCTTGCTTCGGCGGGATGCACAAAATAAGCGGGCGTGCCAGTAGACGAAAATGTTGCTGCAAGCTTGCGCCCGATCAGCCCACTTTTGCCCACACCAGCAACAATCAAGCGACCTTTCATTTCTGAAATAAGGGTCAGAGCATCGTCTAAAGCAGCGCTAAGACTGGGCGACTCGAGCCGGTCTTTCACAGCCTCTAACCCGGATAAATTAGTATCAATTGCGTCAAGAATTGAAGCGTGGCGATCCATGGCTAACCTCTTTGTGTCTAAAGAAAGTGGTTAGTTGGTCTAACTATGCAACACAACCCTAAGATCCCTTTCCATAAGGTCTGTCACAAATTGCTTTTCAGCGGCAAAATTATGGGGAACTTGCGCAGCCGTGCGACGCCCAGAGAGCGACAAGCTTGCGAAGAAATCAAATCCAAATAAGTTTATCTGTGCCGCATTAGAACGCTTAGCAAGATCGATGAGCATAACGCCTGTCGTTGGTGGCGCAGACAGTTTTTGAGCAATTATATCCCAGTCAGCTTTTGGGTGCATGTAAAAGCCTTTGGCCATAGCAATACTGTATCGTACACGCTTGCGTTTTTTAGCCATCCACAACAAGCGATCTGGTGCGTGCGCATTGATAATAGATTGATCTACGGGCATTCCGAGTGCAAGCCATGTTGTTTTGCTTCCATGACTTTTCCGTGTGATCAATGGAGCTGTGTGCATTCTGATCACTAAATCACAGTTATTGATTTTTGTGCCATGTTCTTGGTCAGCCAAGCTGCGCGCGTTACCTACAATTGCAATGGATTTACCAGCAAGCTCTGAAATAACAGTTTCTTGGGGTGTAGCAAAACTTTGAAGGAAGCTGTCGCCAAAAATCATCCGTTTTATCGGGAATGATAGCTTCATGTTTGTGCATCCAGTGTTGCTGATATTTTGTCCATAAGAGCCTTTGGATCGTCTAATACAGGTAAGGTTTTAGATGCATTTTGGGTCAGGATGCTTGCGATGTTCAAAGCCTTTTGTAAGTTTTCAGTCAGCATATCAGGCGCTGTAATAAGGCAAGCCTTGGCTTCGCTCAGACTTGCAAATTCAGATGCAAAATTCGTAGTTTCTGGGCCGGTTACAATAGCACTCTCTGCGCGAATGGGCTCATAGGGCGTGTGCCCTCCAATGTTTGGAACAAGAGATCCACCAATAAATGTAACAGATGCCAGTGCATAGAGTTTTGGTAATTGGCCAAGATTGTCGACGATGAATACAGAGCTAGGAATGCTGCTGTGGAGTTTTTCAGCGTTGAAGCCGGCTAGTCTTATATTGGATTGGACTTCCATTGCACGGTTTGGGTGGCGCGGTGCTATTATCAGTTTTAGCTCTTTGTCTTGTGTTAGCATTTTGGAAAATGCGGCTAGGATAATTTCATCTTCACCCGGATGGGTTGATGCAGCCAGGATAGTTTTGTTACGGTCAAATCGCGCCACTAAATTTGAATCTGTTGCGGGTAATTGCACCATAGATTTGAAGTTTGGGATAATCTCGATCTGGCTTTCTGGCCCAAGAAATTGGCGATAGTTTTGAGCTGAAGTTTCACTTTGTGCAAAGATTGCTTTAAAGTGATTCAATCCAACAGACGGGCCGAGTTTTAAAAATCGTTCAGCTGAATTGTTGGACATGCGTGCGTTTAGGCCAATCAATGGGATATTGCGTTTTGCTAATTCTCTAAAGCGGTTTGGCCACACTTCTGTTTCGATATTAACAAAGGCTACGGGTCGCCAATAGGTCAAAAATTTTCTGATAACGGCAGGTATATCAAGGGGTGCCGTTTGCAGGATTGCCGGGACATCTCGCCAGCCTGTGGCAATATCCAATGCCGCAGGGTTGTTAGTGGTAATTAGCAAGGAATAATTGGGTTTTGTTTCAATTAAATGTCGTAAAAATGGGCGTACGGCTGACAGTTCACCAAGCGAAGCTGCGTGAACCCAGATGACAGGATTGTTCGGGCGTGCGAACGTTGCATGCCCCAATCTGTTATCCGCTTCATTAGCGGAGATGGTTCCGCGGGTACGTTGAACCCAAATCCATGTGCGCAATGGCAAGGTGATAATCAGTGTGAGTAATCGGATCAGCAAAAGGTAGCTACCCCATTAGAAAATGTACCCTGTTTTCGCTGATATCAGTCGGCTTTGTAAAGGGTGATCAAGCTCTTCCATCGCTGATGCAGCCAATACCATTGTCCTGGATTTGCATTTATCTGAATGGCGATGCGAGCGTTGAAATCTGTCATCATGGTCACAGGGTCACTATGGGGTATTGGTGCTTCGAAAGTGATGTGGATGTCTTTTGCGTTTTTGTCCCGTAGGCCGAAGGCGGGAACCAACGGGATTTTGTACTTCAGCGCCAACTCAGCAGGTGATGTAGTTGTTTGTGTATCATGTCCCATAAAAGGAATTTCTTTAGCAAACTGCACATATTGATCAGGAAGGATTGCAAAAAACCCACCCTCACGGATGTGGCGGACCATCTGCTTAGTTCCAGCATTACCCTTTGGGACAATCGGTTTGCCACCTTCTTGGATACCGGTAAGGAAATGTTGCTCATAATAAGGGTTGGAATTGGGGCGATAGATAGCGCCTGTTTCAAGGTCTTGGTATTTCAGGTAGTGGCGAATTGCCTCCCATTGACCAAAGTGGCCTGATACTATTATCGCACCTTTGCCTTCGGATTTAGCATCTTTGAGCGCCTGTAACCCCGGCCCATTCGCGTGGAAACGTTCTGTTTTTTTCCCAAATTCTGCGTTGTGCAAGATTTCAGTCAGGGTACGCCCTAGGTTCTGCCCAACTTCACTTGCGATGCGCCTGCGTGTAGCATGGGGCATATTGGGATAGATACGCTTTAGGCCGGCTTCCACACGTAACCGAAAGGGCGGTAACCACCGTACAGCCCAACCGATGAGATGGCTGGCAAAACTGCAGCGGGCATCAAACGGCAAGGCTCGCGATACCCCAAGTAGGGTAGCTATTGGCACGTACTGTGCAAAGTAGAACAGAGATTTTCCGTTTTTTTTGAACATAATAAATTTTGTATTATCGCAAGTGGTTCAAGATGGAAATGGTCCGGTCTGTGGGTTGTTAACCAATCTACAACCTGTCAGAGCTACATCTAAAAGGCAGGTTATAAAAGTAAGATGGTAGATGAGCAGAACTTACCCCTAAAGCTATTGTCACAGGTGTTTGGCTACACAGAGTTCCGTGATGGGCAGCGTGTTGTGGTAGATGCTGTGATTGGAGGCAAAAATACACTTGCGATCATGCCTACGGGTGGTGGCAAATCCCTTTGCTTTCAATTGCCTGCCCTGTGCCTTGATGGCCTTACGGTGGTTATTTCACCTTTGATTGCTTTGATGCGTGATCAGGTTAGAGCGTTAAATGCATTTGGCGTTCCGGCTGGATCACTGTCCTCGGGAAATACTGAAGAGGAGATCGAAGAGGTTTTCCACGCGCTTAATGAAGGGCAGCTTAAGTTGCTATACATAGCGCCTGAACGGCTGGCTAACCCTGGAACTGCAATCTTGCTACGCAAGGTGAACACTCGCTTGATTGCTGTGGATGAAGCCCATTGCGTTAGTCAATGGGGCCATGATTTCCGTCCTGATTACCTGCGGATTGGTGCGCTGCGTAAAGATCTGGGTGTTCCTTTGGCAGCGTTTACAGCCACGGCTGATGCAGAAACCCGCAACGAAATTGTGGAACGTTTGTTTGGTGGCGTGAAGCCTATGATTTTCTTACAAGGCTTTGACCGTCCGAACATTTATTTGGCTTTTGCGCCTAAAAACAACCCACGCAAACAGCTATTGGATTTCGTTAACGCACGTGAGGGACAGTCTGGGATTGTTTATTGTTCGTCGCGCAACAAATGTGAGACGTTGGCTGTGGCCCTTCGTGAGGTTGGGCATTCTGCGCTGCATTATCATGCGGGAATGGAAAAGGAAGACCGTCGGTTGGCTGAAACACGATTTCAGCGGGAAGATGGGTTGATCGTTTGCGCAACAATTGCCTTCGGGATGGGTGTGGATAAGCCTGACATTCGTTGGGTGGTGCATGCAGATTTACCCAAGTCAATGGAGAGTTATTACCAGGAAATTGGTCGTGCTGGCCGGGATGGTGCAACTGCTGATACGTTGACGTTATACGGCGCAGATGACGTGCGTTTACGAAGAGCGCAGATTGACGAAGGGCTTGCGCCAGCAGATCGCAAAGAGGCGGATCATGGACGGTTGAATGCGCTGCTTGGTCTTGCTGAGGCACGCCGTTGTCGGAGATACGTGCTTTTGCGCTATTTTGGGGAGCAGATTGACGAATGTGGGAATTGTGATCTTTGCGCCAATCCACCAAAGGTTTTTGATGGTACGGAGGCGGTGCGTAAGGCGCTATCGGCAGTGTTGCGGACAGGAGAATATTTTGGCGCAGGACATTTGATCGACATTTTGCGGGGTACAGTGACTGATCGAATTAAGCAGCAAGGCCACAATGATTTGCCGACATTCGGGATTGGCAAAGAATACGATAAAACGCAGTGGCAGGGTATTTTTCGACAAATGATGGGCTATGATTTGATCCGCCCCGACATGGAACGCCACGGTGCATTTCGCATGACACAAAAGGCGCGCCCCTTGTTGCGTGGTGAGGAAATGATCGAATTGCGTCAAGACACTTTGGTTAAAAGCCGTAGTTCGCGCACACGGGTGAAAGCAATGGTGGCGGATGAGGATGAACCGTTATTGTCAGCCCTTAAGGCAAAACGTCGTGCGTTGGCTGAAGACATGCAAGCACCTGCGTATGTGGTGTTTCCTGATGCGACTTTAATTGCAATGGCGACCGCACGGCCTAAAAGCATCGATGGATTTGCCAATTTGCCAGGGGTTGGTACGGTGAAACTGGAACGCTATGCCAAACCATTTCTTGAGGTGATAAATGGTGCTGCGGAGAATGTTCATCCTGCGCGACGGAAACTAGCAGGGCGTGATGTGGGCGCATTATTCGACCGTTTGCAAGCGGCGCAGGTGCGCTTGGCTCGGGGTGAAAATGGTCTTGATACGTTCATGAGCTGTAATAGTTCGACTTTGTCAAAAGTTGCGCAGATAAAACCAAATTCATTAGATGCATTGGAGCGAATTAGTGGTGTAGGCCCTGCTAAGGCGGCGCGTTTTGGCGCTGCGTTCTTAAAAGAAATTGAAGTCGAATAGCGATACTTTTCAGTTGGCGCATTGGTACTAGATCATCTATGAAGAAGTAACGAATTATGGAGGTGAAGATGCTAGCTGTTTTGTCCCCCGCGAAAAAGCTGAACTTTGATGAAAAGCCTGAAGGGCTGATCGAAACACTCCCAGATTATCAGATCGATGCGAACCATTTGGCCCAAATTGCAAAAAAACTAAGCGTGTCCGAACTGCGTGATCTGATGAAAATATCTGAGGATTTGGCCAAGTTGAATCGCGCGCGGTTTCAGAGTTTTGCGGAAGAATCCACTCAAAAGAACTCCAAACAAGCGATGCTAGCATTCGCGGGTGACACCTATGTTGGGCTGAATGCAGACAGTATGGATGCTGATGAACAGACGTATGCGCAAGATCATCTGCGTATCTTGAGTGGTCTTTATGGTGTCTTGCGCCCAATGGATCGCATACAACCGTACCGCTTGGAAATGGGCAGTCGTTTGGCCAATAAAGAGGGGCCGTCGTTGTACTCGTATTGGGGTACAAAGCTTGCCAAAGCGATGGATGAAGCTGCGTGCGGCGCGGCTGTGGTGAATTGTGCGAGCTCGGAGTATTTCAAAGCGATAAACCAAAAAATTATGAAGTCTGTCGTTATCACACCATCTTTCAAAGAGGACCGTAACGGTGAATTTAAAATGATTGGGTTCTTTGCAAAAAAAGCGCGGGGCGCCATGGCGCGCTATATGATTTCAAATCGTGTAGATTCTTTGGAAGGTTTGAAAGACTTCGACGTGGATGGATACAAATTTCAGCCTAAACTGTCAGATGCGACAAACCTGACATTCGTGCGTAAAACAATTAAAAGCTGACTTTGGTTTCTCATCCATTGAGCGATTTTTTTGATTTTTCTTAGTTGTTAATGCTCTGAGAATAAGACTAGCCAGTGGATTTTTGTTTTTATCATATTTGATATCTGAATAGTGGTAGCCGCTTTGTCGTTAAAAAATGTTGTGTTGTTGTTGGCAAGCGTGGCCATAATCGCTTGCTGTGAGCACTGAGTTTCTTACACGGTTGAACAGTATTTACTGATTCTTTAGCTGGGGTCTAATACTCATTGGTACAGTGTCTTTGTTTGGG
>MDTG01287353.1_pt1 | contig 11142 bp, 8 predicted proteins | sample 811421 | NCBI WGS metagenome assembly MDTG01 (sample SAMN05326645, study PRJNA326480) | marine metagenome | isolation source: seawater | place: Pacific Ocean: South East | collected 2011
CCCTCACCACCCCCAGCGACCTCGAGGTCCTCGTGACCTAGCCCAGAAGAAAAACAGCAGGCTGCCCTTGACCCGCCTCATAGAGGGCACGGGCACGGGCAGGGGCACGGGCACGGGTGTGGCGCGTGAGGGCGGTCGGGAGAGCCCCCGCCTGAACATCCCGGGCGCGGCGCGCGTCGTACGATGCAACCATGCGTTCGCTTCTCCTCGCGCTGCCCCTCCTGCTCGCCCCCTCGCTCGCCGCCGCGCAGAGCGCCCCCGACGTCGCCGACGCCCGCGCCCGCGCCGCGCGGGAGATCGGCTGCCTCGAGCGCCTCCACGCGGACCTCGGCACGGCCCTCGAGCTGCTCCGCGACGCCCGGCAGCAGCTGAACGCGCCCTACGAAGACGTGCGGAACGACGCGGCCCGCGCCGTGGAGAGCCTCGAGCAGCGCATCGACGACATCGGCGAGGCCATCCGCGCGTGCCTGCCGCGCACCTCGCGCCTCGAGCCGCGCACCGTCGTTCAGGAGCCCACTGGCACCGAAGCGCGGGTCGAGCGGGAGAACGACGCGACCCGCGACGTGGAGCGCGACGCCCGGCTCGGCGAGTACGTGCGGGTGGTCGTCGGCGAGCGCGTCGACGGGATGGGCCAGCTGAGCGCGGGGGCCGTGCGCAGCATGGTCCGCGGCGTGAGCAGCCGGCTCGAGCGCTGCTACGGGGAGCTGGTCGAGCGGGGCGCGCTGGAACGGGGGACGCTGATCCTGACCTTCACGATCGACGAGCGGGGTCGCCCGCGGCGCGTGACCATCGATCAGCAGCAGGTCGGGGACACGCGCTTCGCCCGCTGCGTGGAGCGCGCGGGCCGCCGCCTCCGGGCGAGCACCCCGCCGAGCGGGGGCGAGGTCCGCTACAGCTACACTCTCCGCTTCGGGCCGTGACCGGGAGCCCCGCGGGCGGGCCCGGGCGACGGGCCGCGCGCGGGAGGGACCCGGCTTCCGTGCGCCGGCGAGCCCGGGCGACGGGCCACGCGGGGGAGTAGGCTGGCCTCCATGCGCCGACTGGCCCGCCGTGAGGAGCGCGCCGACTTCACCTGGGTGAACATGGTCGCCGTCTGGGACGCGGCCGAAGAGCGCGGCGGCGGGCGGCTCGTCTACCAGCCCCTCGAGCGGGCCGCCGGGGGCGAGACCGGCGCGCGGCTCTCCGCGGCGCTCCGCGAGGACGCCGAGTCCCACGCCGCCCTCCCCGGCGCCCTCGAGCGCGTCGGCGTCGGCGACCTCGAGGGGCGCCCGGCGATCGTCTACGCGCCCTTCGAGGGGACGCCGCTGAAGACCTTGCTGGACACGGCGGCGAGCGCGCCCTGGCCCGCCACCACCGCCGCGCGCGTCGGCGCCGCCGCCTGCGCCGCCCTCGCGCGCCGCCCGCGCCCGGACCCGCGCCTGAACCTCCTCCTGGCCCCCGACGGGAGCTGGCGCCGCCTCCCCTCCCTCGACGCCGTGCACCGCGTCGAGGCGCCCTTCTTCACCGCCGCCGAGCAGCTCTGGCCCGTCGGCGTCGCGCCCCCCGAGCTCCTCCTGGGTTTGGAGGAGGACGCCCGCGCCGCGGCCCTCCAGGTCGCCGCCCTCGTCGTCCAGCTCGCCACGGGCCGCCGCCCCCTGGCGCTCGGCCCCCTCGCCTTCGCCCAGGCCCGCGCCGGAGAGCGCCTCGCCGATCCCGCCGCGCTCGAGGGCCTGGTGCCCGCGCTCGCGCGGGCCCTCGCGCCGGCCTTCGCCCCCCACGCGACCCGCTGCGGGGTGGGCGAGCTCGGCGACCGCCTCTGGCGCGTTTGAACGCGCCAGAGCACCCGTGCCCGTGCCCATGCCCCTGCCCGTGCCCGCTCGGGCCCGGCGTGGAGAACGAGTCGGACGCACGGTCTTCGGGTCCGGTCTTCCCGCTCCGCGGGTACGGGAGGCTCGGGTTGGAGGGTCGTGCTCCCCTTCTCTCCGCGGGCACGGGCACGGGCCTTCGGCCTTCGGCCTTCGGTTGGAGGGTCGTGCTCCCCTTCTCTCCGCGGGCACGGGCATGGGCACGGGGCCCTCGGCCTTCGGTTGGAGGGTCGTGCTCCCCTTCTCTCCGCGGGCACGGGCAAGGGCAAGGGCATGGGCATGGGCATGGGCACCTTCGGCCTCGGCCTCGGCCCTCGTCAGATCGGCGAGATCAACACCTCACGCCGTCCGCCCGCCTTCTTCGAGGCCGGGCCCACGACGCCGTCCTTCTCCATGCGCTCCACGAGCTTCGCGGCCTTGTTGTAGCCGATGCTCAGCTGGCGCTGGAGGTGGCTGATCGAGCAGTAGCCGGCGTTCGCCACCACGGCCACGGCCTTGTCGTAGAGCGGGTCGTCGCTCTTCTGCCCGACGCCCCCGTCGCTCTCGTCCCGCGGCTGCAGGATGCGCTCGTCGTACACCGGCTTGCCCTGCGCGCGGAGGTGGTCGCAGACCGCCGCCACCTCGTCCTCGTTGATGAAGGCGCAGTGCACGCGCTGCAGATCGCTCGACCCGGGCGGCAAGAGCAACATGTCGCCCTTGCCCAGCAGGTTCTGCGCGCCCACGCGCCCGAGGATCGTCTTCGAGTCGACGCTCTGGCTCACCTTGAAGGCCATCCGCGCCGGGAAGTTCGCCTTGATCATGCCCGTGATGACGTCGACGCTCGGCCGCTGCGTCGCGAGGATCACGTGGATGCCCGCCGCCCGCGCCTTCTGCGCCAGCCGCGCGATGCACGCCTCGACGTCCTTCGCCGCGACCATCATCAAGTCCGCGAACTCGTCGACGACCACCACGATGTAGGGCAGCCGCTCCGGCGTCAGCTCGCTCGGCGCCTCCCCCTCGGTCGCCTCGGCCCAGACCTCGTTGCCGTTCTCGTCCTTGCCGCGGATCTTCCCGGCCTTGCTCCGCATCAGCTTCTCGATGGGGAGCTCGCCCTTGCGCACCTTGTCGACGCGCTGGTTGTACGTCTTGATGTTCCGCGCGCCCGCGTCGGCGAAGAGCTGGTAGCGCCGCTCCATCTCGTCCACGGCCCAGCGCAGCGCGAGCGCCGCCTTGTTCATGTCCGTGACGACCGGCAGGAGCATGTGCGGGATGCCGTCGAAGACCGCGAGCTCGACGACCTTCGGGTCGATCATGAGCATGCGCACCTCCTCCGGCGTCCGCTTGTAGAGGAGCGAGGCGAGCATGACGTTGATGCCCACGGACTTGCCGGCGCCGGTGGCGCCCGCGACGAGCAGGTGCGGCATCTTCGCCAGGTCCGAGTAGACCGGCTGGCCGGCGATGTCCTTGCCGAGCGCCATGGGCAGCGCGCCCTTCTGCGAGTCCCAGCGGTCGTCCTCGAGGATCTCCCGCAGGTAGACGATCTGCCGATCGTCGTTCGGCAGCTCGATGCCGACGCGCGCCTTCCCGGGGATGGGCGCGACGATGCGCACCTTCTGGGCCGCGAGGGCCAGCGCCAGGTCGTTCTCGAGGTTCGCGATCTTCGAGATCTTCGTGCCGCTCGCCGGCTCGAATTCGTACATGGTCACGACCGGGCCCGGGTGGATCTCGTCCACGCGCCCCTTCACGCCGTAGGACTCGAGCTTCTCCGTGAGCCGCTTGGCGTTCTCGCGGAGCACGGCCGGATCGACGCGCACGCGCCCACCGTAGCTCCGGTCGAGCAGGTCGATGGGCGGCGGCTCGTAGCCGTCGAGGCGCGGCACCGGCGACGACGCCTTGGTGGCGCTCCGCCGCGGACCGGTCTCCTTCGGCGCGACGATGCGCGGGCCGTCGTCGCCCGCCGAGCGCTTGGCCTTCTTCTTCGGTTTCTTCTTCGGCGCGGGCTCGGGGGCCGCCGCCGCGGGCTCCTCTTCCTCGTCGACCTCGTCGGGCTCGTCCTCGACGTCCGCCGCGGCGCCGTCGTCGGTGTCCCCGCCGTCCTCGCCGTCGTCCGCGTCCAGGCCCTCGTCGAGGGTCCGGTCGTCGTCCTCGCGCTCGGCCCGCTCGAGCTCGCGCGCCTCCTCCCAGGCGTCGACGAGCGCGCGCGCGCCCTCCTTCGTCCGCTCGGCCCCGCGCCGCGCCAGCCCCGTGAGGCGCGCGACGCCGTGCACGATCGAGACGGGCGTGCGGAGGACCAGGGTGATCAGCAGCACGGTCACGCCGACCACGTAGGCGCCGGCCAGCCCGAAGAGCGAGCGCAGCACCTCGCCGAGCACCTCCCCGAGGATGCCCCCCGGCAGGTGCCCGCCGTAGACCTCCGTGCCCTCCATCGCCAGGTGCAAGAGGCCGCAGCCGACGAGCACGATCACCAGCGTCGAGACCGCCGTCGCCACGCCGAGGATGCCGCGCTTGCCGCGGAAGAGACGGAAGGTCGCCATCCCCAGCTCGCCGACCAGCACCCAGCCGGCCACGCCGAAGGCGCCCACGAGGAGCCCCGCGAGGCTGCTGCCCACGGGCCCCACGAGGTTCTCCGCCCCGCGCGCGTCGTAGGACCAGAGCGAGAGGGCGAGCAGGATGGTCGACGCCAGACCGACGAGGCCGAGCACCTCCCGCCGCGCCGAAGGCCGCTCTCCCAGGTCGGGGGCGGCGATGTCCCCATGTGCCGATGTCGTACGAGGTGCGCCCAAGCCGGAAGCTCCCACCCGCACGCTACGGGCCGCGCCGCGTGGGTCAACAAATCGACACCCGCTCCCCTCCCCGGGCCCGCCCCGGCGGGATCGGCCGGCGGCGGATCGCCCCCCGCGCGCCGAGGGCCCGGAATTCACGCTGTAATTTCGCAACATGCGCGACTCTTGATCGGCCGGGGGAGTCGTCTAGTATCATCGCGACCGCGGCGGGGCCGGCGTGCCCGCCCTGCCGTCGTTTTCCCGTTCGAGGGCCTCTTCCAGCGCCGATCCCAATGGCACCCGCGGGGGGCCCGCGCCCGCCCGCCACTTCGCCCGCCCCATCTCCGCGCGGCCCGACCCGCGGCCCCGCGCCGCGCTCCCCGGAACATCGAAAGAGAACCGATGCGACTCACCCCCCTCTCTCCGCGAGCCCTGCGCCGATGGACCGGCCTGCTCGTCGCCGCCTTGGCCTTGAGCATCGGCTCGGGCTGCAAGGTGACCTCGGAGGACATCGAGTACTGGAAGGGCACGGTGAAGGGGCCGGGCAAGATCGTCGCGGTCATGCTCGCGGAGCGCTACCCGATCGAGCTGCGCACGCAGGCGGCCCAGGCCCTCGTCGAGATGGAGCGCAACGACGTGAACGGCGTCGGGGAGCTCCAGCGGGCCCTGGCGACGCTGAAGGCCCAGGACCCGGAGGCGGCCCAGCAGATCGTCGACGGCATGGTGCCGGCGCTCCAGTCCATGATGCGCGGCGGCGAGGACGCCCAACAGAGCGACGACCTCGGCCCGCCGATGTCGCAGCAGCGCGCCAAGGACGCCGCCTACCTGCTCGTGGAGCACGCCGGGCCGCAGGCGCGGCAGCAGCTCACGGAGGCCGTCGTCGGCTGGTATGCCGTCGACTTCGCCGAGCGGCACCTGGCCGGCGACTACAGCGCCGAGCAGGTCGTGCGATCGCTCGGCGCGCCGGCCGCCGACCAGTTGGTCTCCGCGATGAGCTCGCACCAGCCGCAGCAGGCGCTGGTGAAGATCGCGGAGCTGATCGGGCAGATCGGCAACGAGCAGACGAAGCAGCGCGCCGGCGAGCGGCTCGTGGAGATCGAGCAGGAGATGGAGGGCGACGAGTTCGTCCAGTGGCTCCAGGGGCGGATCACCGAGTCCCTCGAGGAGGCCGGTCGCGAGATCGACGAGAACCGCGTGCGGGCCATCGCGCTGCTCAACCGGGAGAACTTCATCAACGACGGCGCCCTGCCGGCCATGAAGCACCTCGCCCACGTCGACGCCGTGCGCAACCGGCTGCTCGCCGTGGCGCAGGCGGCCCCGCCCGAGGACGCGCCCGGGCCGCTCATCGAGTCGCTGAACATGCGCCGGCAGAAGGCGCTGCAGGCGCTCGAGGGCAACGCCTCGGCGGACCAGCTCGACGCGCTGCTGGGCATCGCGCTCAACGAGGAGAACCCGGTCAACGTGCGGGACTACGCCTTCGACCGGGTGGGGGACATCCGTGACCGGCGGGCCATCCCGCGGCTCTGGCCGCTGGTGGAGTTCGCCGAGAACGAGGACCTCGGCAAGCGGCTGCGCTGGCGCGCCGGCGAGCTGGTGCTGGCGATCGGCGGCGCGGAGATCGTGGGGGAGTTCCTCTCGCGGCTGCCGAGCGACCGGGGCGTCGAGTACGAGCCCGAGGAGCTGGCCGGCTACGCGACGCGCATGAGCCAGATGACGCCGCAGCCGGTGGACGTGCTGGAGCGTCAGCTGCGCTCGCCGAACTGGTACAACAAGGTGATCGCGCTGCGCTTCACGGAGCGCCGCGGCACGGAGGCCGACGTCGCGAAGATGCGGCGGCTGGCGAGCGACCGGACCGAGACCGTCGGCGACGGCTGGGCGCGGCAGGAGCTCGAGACCGTCGGCAAGGTGGCGGAGAACGCCATCGAGGCGCTGCAGGAGCGGCTCGCGGAGCCCGAGGAGGGCGAGGCGGGCGGCGAGGGCGAAGCGGCCGGGGAATGAAGGAGCGCGCGTGACCGATCAGAACAAGAAGACGCTCCGAAGCTTCCAGTGCCGGGACTACCTCTGGGAGATCTTCGGGCAGATGAGCGCCGAGCTCGAGTGCTCGGTGGACTACCTCATCAACGAGGCGATGCGGCAGTACGCCCGGTCCCGGAACTACGGCACGCGTAGCCCCTCGACGCCCGGCATGCCGCGCCCCGGTGGGGCCCCCGCGCCGCAGGGGCCGCCGCCCGGGCCCCCACCCGGTGCGCCGCCCCCCGGGGGCCCGCCCCCCGCGGGGCCCGGCATCCCGTCGATCGGGGGGGGGCCCTCCCGCCCACCGATCCCCTCGGCGCCGCCGCCCCCTCCGCCGCGTCCCGGCGGACCGCCCCCCGCGGGGCCGCCCCAGTACGGTGGCTACCAGGGTCAGCCGCAGCCCGGCTACGCCCCTCCGCAGCCCGGTGGCTACCCGCCCGCGCAGAGCTACCCGCCCGCGCCGGGCCGCCCGCCCGCCGGTCCGCCCACCGGGGGCCCCTCGAGCTATCCGCCGCCTGGGCGTCCCAGCGCGCCGCCGCCGCTCCCGGGGCAGGGCGCGCCCGCCGCCCCTCCCGGCTACGGGGCCGCGCCCCAGCGGCCGTCGCTCTACGTGATCTTCAATGGCCAGAAGATCCCCGTCGCCAAGGACGAGTTCGTGATCGGCCGCGGGAGCAAGACCGCGGACCTGCCGATCAAGGACGGGAACATCTCGCGCCGCCACGCGGCCGTCGTGTTCCAGGGCGGCGCCTACTACATCAAGGACCTGGGCAGCACGAACGGCATCGAGTACGGCGGGCGGCGCATCGACAGCAAGCGGATCGACGAGGGCGACCTCATCCAGATCTGCGACTACGAGCTCCGCTTCACCTACCGCTGAGCCGCTCGCTCCCGCCGAGCTCCCCCGTGGCGTGCCCTCGGGGCCTCGGCGATACTCGGCGCTCGCGCTTTCGGAGGACCTCGCCGTGCCCGCGTTCCGCCACATCCTCGTCACCACCGACTTCTCGGACGCCGCCCAGGCGGCGCTCTCCGTCGCCAAGGATCTGGCCGAGCGCTACGAGGCGCGGCTGACGATCCTCACCGTGTACGAGGGCGGCCCCATGCTCATCGACGGGGTGCTCCCGCACGGGCGGCGGAGCTCGTCCTTCTCGGAAGACGCCTGGCTCGAGAAGCTGCGGGCGCTCGCGGAGGAGGCCGGCGTCCCCGACGCCGAGCTGGCCGTGGTCACGGACGCGAGCCCGGTGGAGGGGATCCTGAAGCACGTGAAGGCAGGCGGGATCGACCTGGTCGTGATCGCGACGCGCGGGCGGAGCGGGCTCGAGCGACTGCTCATCGGGAGCGTGACCGAGCGGGTCGTGCGGCACGCCCCCTGCGCCGTGCTCACCGTGAAGGCCTGAGCCCCCCACCCCGTGCCCGTGCCCGTGCCCCTGCCCGTGCCCGCAGGCCAAAGGGCCCTCCCACGGGCCCAGAGCACCTCGCCCCCCAACCCGTGCCCGGGCACGGGTTCGGACCGCCCGGCTCCCGCTCTCCTCATCCGCACGCTACGGGCACGGGTTCGGACGGCCCGGCTCCCGCTCTCCGCATCCGCACGCTGCGGGCACGGGTTCGGACGGCCCGGCTCCCGACCTCCTCATCCGCGCGCTGCCACGGGCACGGGCACGGGCTCGGGCCGCCCGGCTCCCGGCCTCATTCGCACACGATCGCCGTCCCATCGAAGCTCGGCGGCGCCGTGCACTGCCCCACCTCCGTGCACTTGCAGATGCCGTCCTCCGTGTCGCAGGTGCCGCGACCGAAGCAGGCGTCGTCGTTCGCGCAGCCGCAGCGCCCGCCGTAGCAGGCCTGGTTCTCACCGCAGCCCGCGTCCCCGGTGCACACGCAGCGCCCGCCCTCGCAGCGCTCTCCGTCTCCGCACGGTGACGCCGGGCACATGCTCGCCTCGCTCGTGCAGACCCCCTCGACGCAGCTCGTCCCCGCGCGCCCGCAGACCTCCACGTCCGCTCCGTCGGAGAAGCGCGCCTCGGTCAGCGTGTCCAGCATGAAGCTCGCGCAGTCCCCCTCGATGCTGCAGCGACCCGCGCCGGCGATGCGCACGCAGGGGCCGTTCATGCAGTCGCCGTCGCTCGTGCACTCGCTGTTCCAGCCGCTGAGCTGCGCGCGGCAGAGGTCCTCGTCGCACGCCGCCGCGGCGCAGTAGCCCCCGAGGCAGGCGAAGCCGCGCGCGCTCCCGAGGATGAAGCAGTCGCCGTCGTTCACGCAGCTCTCGCGGCAGAGCTGGTAGTCGAGCATCGGCCCGGCGTCGAAGTCGCGGCCCGCGTCCTCTTCCGGCGGACCGGCGTCCTCGCCCGGCGGGACGAAGGCGTCCCGGCCACCGGCGTCGCGGGGCGTCACGGGGGGAGCGCCGTCGTCGCCGCAGCCGGCGAGGAGAGCGAGAGCGAAGAGGGCGAGCAGGGCGCGACGCATGGCCCGAGTCTAGCCGGAGGGCTCCCCACGCGGCGTGATGATCGTGGGTCTGGGGTCCGCAGTGGATTCTCGACGAGCGAGGAACACGGGCTGTATTCGGGCGAAGCGAGAGCCCGCTGCGGGCCGAAGGATCGTGCGAGGGCGCGGCGACGGGTGACGAATCCGGGCGAGCCCGGACTCGTCCGACGAGCGGTGCGCCGCGCGGTCGAACCGCCCCGCGTGGGAATGCTCACGGGTCCGCAGACGTACACCGAGGGTGGAGCCCGCGTGGCTCCGGGAGGGAAGCATGCTCTACCTCGTCCTCACCGCGCTCGTCACCGTCGCCTGCGCCATCGGAATCCCGCTGACCGTCGGGCGATCCCGCGAGGGTCGCTGGGGCACGCGGCGCGGCGCGCCCGTCTCCGCCGGCACGAGCCCCTACCGCGAGGGCGTCCTCCGCGCGGAGCTGCCGAACGGCGCGCCCTGGGCCCTCCGCTTCACCTCGGGAGCGAACGCCGCCTGGGCCGTGCTGACGATGATGATCTTCGCGCCGGCGGGGCTGCTCCTGCTGCTCTTCACGGCGGACGAGGCGCCGCTGGCGGCCCTCCCGCTCCTGGCCGTCTGCGTCGACGGCTTCGTGCTGGGGGGCTTTCTGCTGGGGTCGGCGCGGGCCCTGCTCCGGCGGGAGAAGCTCGACGAGATCCCGAAGCGCGCGACCTGGTCCCTGCTCCACCACGGGGCCGTGATGCTCACGATGCTGCTGATCGGGCTCCTCAGCGGGGAGTGGTTCATGGCCGCCATGAGCGCGGTCCCCTGTGGCGTGGGGATCGGCCTCGCCGTGGCGCTTCGGGGCGCCGCGCGGAAGGCCTCGCGTCTCGGGGGAGAGCTCCCGGGCGGAGAGGGGCCGGGCGGAGAGCTGCCGGGAGGAGAGCTGCCGGTCGCCGACGCGCTGGGCTGACTCGCCCCGGTGGCGAGGTGCTGCGGGCACGGGTTGAAGGGTGAGCTGCTCCTGACACGGTGAAGGGCGCTTCGGCCTGCGGGCAGGGGCACGGGCACGGGCATGGGCAAGGGTTCTACGGGCAGCCTTCGGGGGAGGGCACGACCGGCGGCTCGTCTCGCGCCAGCGTCTCCAGGAAGCAGCGGTACTCGGCCTTCGGGCCCTCGGTCTGGAAGACCACCTCGTGGCCGTCCTCGATCGGGCCCTCGAGGTGCTGGGTGACGATCGCCGTCACGCCCTCCCGGTTGCCGCTGGCGGGGAGGTCCACCGGGCCGCGGCCCACGAGCGGGAGCCGCGAGGCGAGCGGCACGAAGCTCTCCAGGCGTGGCTCGCTCGCGTCGAGGGGCGGGCCGCCGAGGTCGAGGCCGAAGGCGAGCGAGCTGGCGTTGGCGATCGGCGGGAGGATGTAGGTGTCGACGATGCCCTGCATCATCAGCACGTGCGTGCCGAGCGCGCGGAGCTCCGCGCCGAAGACGGGCGGGTCCGCGCCCTCCCCGGCCCACTGCAGGAGCGCGAGCGCCGGGTCGTGCTCGTGGAGGTCGTAGCGGCCGGCCACGCGGAGCTGGAGCTCGGCGAAGGGCTTCACGCGGACCGGGCTCTCCTTGTGGATGACGTTCTCGATCCAGCTCCCGCCGGCGCCGCTCAGGAGCAGCGCCCGAAAGCGCGGCTCGAGCGCGGCGGCGAGCGGGCTGATCGTCGCGCCCATGGAGTGGCCCATCAGCGCGAAGCGCGACCGGTCGAAGCGCGCCGGCCCCTCCGCGCCCGGGCACGCGCTCGCGTCGACCTCGAGGGTCTCCGCGAGCTCGGCGGCGAGGATCAGCTCGGCGGCGGACTGGCGGATGTTGTCCCGCAGCGCGCGCGGGTTCGTGATGTTGAAGATGAGCAGCTGCTCGTCGCCGCCGGTGATGTTCCGGAGGCCGCCGTGCGGGCCGTCGATGCTGATCCCGGCCCAGCCGACGCGGGCGAACTCGCGCGCCGGGCCCGTGCCCGGCTCCACGGGCTCGCCGCTCTCGTCACGGAAGCCCCGGTCGACGAGCGGCCGGTCGCCGCCGCCACCGGTGCGGCTGAAGACCACGAGCGGGTAGCCGCCCTCGGGCTCAGGCCGGCGCGG
>MDTG01308148.1_pt1 | contig 11142 bp, 10 predicted proteins | sample 811421 | NCBI WGS metagenome assembly MDTG01 (sample SAMN05326645, study PRJNA326480) | marine metagenome | isolation source: seawater | place: Pacific Ocean: South East | collected 2011
ACTCCAGTCAGCTACGCCGCAACTGATCGCATTGGCACTATCGTGATCAATTCTCCGCCAGGGATATCGATGATTTACTGTCACGGCTATGGATACCCGTGATTCCGCGGTGGCCCCATGCACGTCGCAGAAGCAAGGGGATTGCGGTCACCTGTGGATCGCATCAAGCAGTTCCTGCCCGGGAGACGCTGAACCCGGACAACTGGTTACTCGCTTCTCTGCTCGCTAGCGAAAATGGCAATTTAAACGAATTAAAAAACTGAACTAAGAGCCATCATTACTTTTCGAAATCCTTTAAATATTTTAGACTTAAAATATTAGCACCCCCTACGGAGCGTTTCGGCATGGCAACAAAAACCCGCTGGACATCACTCAACTGGCAAGACCCGTTTGAACTCGACTCACAGCTCTCCGAGGAGCAGCGAATGGTGCGTGACAGCGCGCAGCAATATGCACAAAGCGCCTTGGCACCGCGGGTCAAGGAGGCTTATCGACAGGAAAGCACCGACCCTGGCATCTTTCGGGAAATGGGAGAAATGGGGCTGCTGGGCGCCACGATCGACGGCTATGGTTGCCCCGGTGTCGACTACGTCTGCTACGGCGTGATCGCGCGCGAGATCGAACGCGTGGACTCAGGTTATCGCTCCATGATGAGCGTGCAGTCCTCTCTGGTGATGTATCCCATCTACGCCTACGGCACAGAGGAGCAGCGCGAGAGATACCTTCCTAAGCTGGCGACCGGTGAATGGATTGGCTGCTTCGGTCTCACCGAGCCAGACTACGGCTCAGACCCAGGAGGCATGGTCACTCGCGCTAAAGCGGTTGACGGCGGGTACCGATTGACCGGCGCCAAGATGTGGATTAGCAATAGCCCACTAGCCGACGTGTTCATCGTTTGGGCAAAAACCGAGGACGATATTATCCGCGGCTTTATTTTGGAAAAAGGCATGGAGGGACTGAGTGCACCCAAGATAGAGGGCAAACTGGCATTACGGGCCTCGATCACCGGGGAAATTGTCATGGACAATGTCTTTGTCCCTGAAGAGAACCGCTTGCCGAATGTCGAGGGCCTCAAGGGCCCCTTTGGCTGCTTGAACAATGCCCGTTACGGCATTGCCTGGGGCGTCATGGGCGCGGCGGAAGAATGCTGGCATACCGCGCGGCAGTACACGCTAGATCGCTCTCAATTTGGCGTACCTTTAGCATCTAAACAATTGATTCAACTGAAATTAGCGGATATGCAGACCGAGATTGGTCTGGCGCTGCAAGGCTGCCTTCAGGCGGGCAAGATGCTGTCGGCGGGCGAGATATCACCCGATCTCATTAGCCTGATCAAACGCAATTCCTGTGGCAAGGCGCTGGATATCGCACGCTCCTCTCGCGACATGCTCGGCGGCAACGGCATCTCCGATGACTACCCGATCATGCGCCACATGGTGAATCTGGAAGTGGTCAACACCTATGAGGGCACGCACGATGTCCACGCGCTTATTCTGGGGCGCAGTCAAACAGGTCTCTCTGCGTTTTAAAGATTCAGCGTCAGGTGGATGTGCTGCTTGAACAGCGGCAAAAATTCGTCCTCGCGGTGACTAACAAATAAAAGCGTGCTGTGCCGACGCACCTCTATCGCTGACATAAAGCCAAGAATCCGCTCTCTATTGTGCTCATCGAGCCCCTGGGTCGGTTCATCAAGTACCAGCAAGAGCGGCGACTTCACCATGGCCCTCGCAATGAGCACCAGTCGCTGCTCGCCATAGCTCAGTGACTGGAACGGGGTCTCGGCCTGATCCGCCATATCCAACGCCTGTAGCCATTCCCGCCCCAAACGAATCTGCGGTTCCGTCGGGGTATCGTAGAGCCCGATCGAGTCGAAAAGCCCGGAGCAGACAACCGATAGTGCATCGCAGCGCACCGTATAGCGTCGGTGCAGATCGTTGCTGACCAGTCCAAGCTGGCGCTTGATATCCCAGACCGACTCGCCACTACCTCGCCGATGGCCGAACACGGTGACGTCGTTACTGAAGCACTGCATGCAGTCGCCAGTGATCAGCCCCAATAAGGTCGATTTACCCGCGCCGTTCTCCCCGGTCACCAGGGTATGTTGCAGCGGCGCAATTTTGATTGTCAGCGTGTCGAGCACATTACGGTCTGCGTAGCGGACCGTGCACTGGTTCAGCTCGGCAATGTAGGGCGCGTCATAGGCCTCGAGTCGAATGGCATCCTCAGGAAACTTCGGCTGGACGATGGCGCCCGAGCCAATGGCTGTCTCCAGCTGGACCAATTGTGCATTGCGTGGCCCCGCAAACACTGTCAGCAGCCCGGCCTCTACATGCCCGAACTTCTTTACCCACTCGGGAATATCGGAGCGATTGCTGAGTAGAAGTATCACGGCAACACCCGAGGCCACGGCCAACCGAAAGGTCTCGCTCAGCGCTTGGACCGTGCCTTGGTCCAAGCTGTCAAAAGGGTTATCGCAAATGAGCAGCTCGGATTCATTCAGCAATGCTTTCAGCACCATGAGCTTGCGACTCTCACCCGTACTCAATTCTCGATAGAAGGCCTGTAGCCGATGGCGCATGTTCAGCTGATCGATAAGGGGATCGTCCAGTAGGTCGGCAGGCAAAAAGTCTGCGACGCGGGTGCCCCACTGGTCTTCAGGGATGATATCCGTCGCCGCGAGGCGCCACTCCTCCTCATAGGTCGCCTGCTGCCGCTCGAAGGAAATAAGCGCGATCTGGTCCGCGTCGAGCGTTCTCTCCACAACGCCATGGGATGGCGTGATCTCACCGACCAACAACTGGTCAATCAGTTGCTTGCCTGACCCATTCCGTCCAAATACGCACCAACTATCACCCGACTGAATAGACCAGTGCGGCACGGCCAACCCATCACATTGGCAGTCGGATAAATGAATAAGAGTTGAGGAAGTGCCCATTGCCGTCATCACGTAGCTTATAAGGAGTGGCAGTATCCGGACCGCGGTAGCCAGGCTCCGCAGATAACGAGCGGCAGGTCTGGTGCATTTTCTGAATACTGCACCTGATTTCCCGCTACACTGCGCGCCTCGAAAAATCCTGGATACCGCAACATGACTGACCCCCTTGCGCGCATTGAGCAACTCAATGCGATGGCCCCCGACTTCATCAAATTGCTGGGCGGCTGCATTATCGAGCTAGACATGGACTCACAACGCGCCGTCTTTACATTCACGGTACCGTTGGAGTTTTGCCACTCCGGAGATGTGGTGCAGGGTGGATTTGTGACGGCCATGCTGGACGCCGCCATGTCACACGCGCTGTTTGGTACTGACGACACCATCTCCGGCGTAGCCTCGCTCGACATCGCCACGCAATTTATTGGGGTCTGCCGCGGACAGCAGCCTCTGCAGGTGACAGGCCGCGTGAAAAAAGCCACCTTCAAAACCGCCTTTCTTGAGGCCGATATCGAAGACGAAGCGGGCACACTCGTCTCCACCGCTCAGTCTGTGGCCAAACTCAGTCGCCAGCCGGCAGAGGGGCAGCGTTCTAGATACTCCCTATCGTAGCCGGGGTAGTACCTTCTCCGCGATATAATCCATCCGCCGATCACCGGACTCCACGCTCTCTCCGGGAAACTGTGCCCAGAAGTGAATATCTGAGATCTGGGGGTACTGCTTAATCATGCCGCTTAATTTCTCAACGGCCATGTCGGCGTCCCACAGCTCATACAGGCCATTCTCGATGGCGGTTTTAGCGTCGGGGAACAACGGGGTCTGGTCCGGAGGACCAAAGGCACCCCAGCGAATGTATTCGTTGGACTGATACAACACATATTCGCCGACGCGCTCGGCTTCCGCCTCAGGATCCTCCGCGATAATCGCCCAGCAACCGAGAATGATGTTTCCCTCGTCTGGCGATTTGCCGTTGGCGGCCAACGCTTCAACGTAGGTATCCATGCCGATACCGCCCGTACTGAGGAAGCCATCGGCGATCCGCGCAGCGCGATCAATCGCCGGAGGCGCCATCCCGCCTAGCAGCACCCTTGGCGCTCGCTTCGGTTTAGGTGTGATCTTCAAATCACCGACAACAAATCTTTTTCCCTCGAAATTAACGGCCTCACCCGACCAGCCACGTCGGAGAATTTCGATGCCCTCCTCAACAAGGCTCGGTCGATGCGAAATCTTTCGGCCAAACTGATCGAACTCGAGCTGTCGATAACCGATACCCACACCCAGATCGAATCGCCCGCCGGAAATGAGCGAGAGCGTTGCAGCATCCTCCGCCATCCGGACCGGATCAGCCAGCGGAAGCAGCATCAGGTTGGTACCCAGACGCATGCGCTCCGTGCGTGCGGCAATCGCGGCGTGGATTACAAGCGGTGAAGGCGTATAACCGTCATCACAAAAGTGGTGCTCGGTTAACCAGACTGAATCAAAGCCAATCGTTTCAGCGCGGGCGATCTGATCCAAGCGCTCCGAGTAGAACTGCTCGAAATCAATTTGCCAGGGCTCCGGGTTACGAAAGTCATACCAGAGACCAAAATCCACTTGAGATGTCATAACACTCCCTTAATCAGAGCTCGTTAATAAAGTTGTTGAGCGCCGCCAAATAACCCTCGCGCTCTTCCATAAAGGGCGCATGACCACTCTCGGGGAACTCTACGCCCGAGGCTCGCGGGTGGTTCTCTGCCACCCAGCGGGAAATATCAGGCGCGACAAAACCGTCCTCACCGCAGATGAATGACAATAGCGGGATATCCAGCGCCATCATCATGTCCCGCTGGTCGAGGTGAGCAAGCTCCGCCAACGTAGCCGACGACCTGGCACTCGAATTGAGGAAAGCACCTGCCATCGACGCCAACACCGCATCGGACGGCGGCTTCGCGCAAATCGCAGTGGCGAGCATCGTGAGGAAGTTCACGCGGTCGTCGTTCATGGCGGCAACATTACCCTCTACATCAGAGGGCAGTCCGCCAATCGGCAAATCAGGCTTCTGGGTGTAAATCGGGGTAGCGCCTGCTGTCAGCACCAGACCCGAGCACCGGTCCCCCAACAAGCTGGCCGCATGGGTCGCGACCGCTCCGCCCAGTGACCACCCATTCACCACGACATCTAAGAGCTGCAGGTGGTCCACCAGCGCCACAACATCATTGGCAATGGCCGCAATGCTGAGATCTGCAAAGTCATGATCTGACCGGCCGCAACCTCTATGATCCATAGTGATGACGCGGTGACCCGCTGACTGCAGCGGCAGGATCACGCCATCCCAACAGCGATTATCCATGCCCCATCCATGAATCATGATCAGTGCACGCCCGGCACCACCCAGATCTTCGAAGTAAATGCTCTTGGTTCCATCAACCGCTAATCTGGCCATGTTTAGTTCTCCCGTTGCTCGCAGATCGCTGCCATCACGGTTGCCGCGAAGTGCTCAAAAAATGAATCTAGGTCGATGGCATCAGGTGCCACGACCCACTGATAAATGGTGCCGAACATGGTGGAACAGTATCCCGTCGCAAAGTGCGCGGCATCTACGTCCGCTTTGACCTCGCCCGCTGCTTGTCCCTGCTCTATCCACTCCTGAACGTCTCGCCGGTAAATCACGTGGTGGCGTGCCAGGCTTGCACGAATGTCGGATTCTCGACCCAATGACTCGTACCAGAGAATATACATAGCTCGGAGGTAACCTGACTCCCGCGTAAAAATATCCCGCTGCGCCTGAATGGCTGCCCGAAGCGCTCCCAGCCCCGACCTCCCAGACAGATATTGAGAGAGATGCGCACTCCAGATCTCATCGAACCGCGCGAAGAGCTCCATCCATAGTCCGTCTTTAGAGCCAAAGCGATAGCTGGCCAGGCCCCGGCTGTAGCCCGCACCCTCGCCAATGTCTTTTAAAGTGGTCTTAGCGGTGCCTCGTTCATTCACCAGTTCAATCGCCACTTCGAACATTTTCTGATCCGATAGCGCGGTTCTCTGAGCTTGGGTATTGCTCGAAGACCCCTCTGTCATTCCAACTTCACTCATCACCTCTCCCGAAGCCCGCGTGTTTCTTTACGGCCAGTGATCCGGCAGCAAGCATGTCGCGGAGCTGTTTTTTATCGATTTTACCGACGCTCGTTTTAGGAATGTCTTCAACCTGCGCCCAATATTCAGGCACCCAGAATTTGGCGACTTTGTCGAGCAAATAACCACGCAATGTGCCCGATAGCGCCTCTGAGTCGCAGCCCTCTCTCACACGGAGGATCGCCAAGGGGCGCTCTTGCCAGCGCGGATCGTCGATGGCGATCACCGCAACCTCTGACACCGCCTCGTGCTTGAGCAACACGTCTTCGAGATCGACGGAGGAGATCCATTCGCCACCGGACTTGATCACGTCCTTGGTGCGATCAGTCAACTGTACATAGCCACGCTCATCCACGACCCCAACGTCACCGGTGCGCAGCCAGCCATCATCGGTAAAGGCATCGCTGTCCTCGTTCAAGTAGACACCCGTGACCCATGCGCCCTTAAGCTGCAGTTCCCCGACAGACACCCCGTCCTGCGGAAGCTCCACAGCGTTATCGTCTAACACCCGCACTTCTATGCCCGGCACGGGACGCCCGCTCTTCAACCGCCAATGCATTTCCGTCTCACCTGAGAGATCCTTAGGTGGATGCGACAACACACACATCGGACTCGTCTCAGTCATGCCCCAACCCTGAATCACCGGTACGTTCCAGCGATCGCGCACTGCTTCAATCATCGATGAAGGCACAGCAGAACCGCCACAAACAATTGCCCTAAAGCAAGACAAATCCAGCGGCGATTCTTCATCCGCTGCTAACAGATCACCTAGAATCGTCGGCACCATCGCCGTCAACGTTGGCCGCGCCTGTTCGATCATAGCGCGCAGGTGCGCTCCCTGAAGATGCGGGCCAGGCATGACCATGTCAGCCCCCGACATCCAACCGCTATAGGGGAAGCCCCACGCGTTGGCATGAAACATGGAGGGCAACATTAGAATGGTGTCGCGTTCCTGAACCGCAAAGCTGTCGACCGCACGGGACGCCAGCGCATGCAAGTAAGTGGTTTTCTGGCTGTATGCCACGCCTTTGGGATTGCCCGTCGTGCCACTGGTGTAGCAAATCCCCGCAGCGGCATTTTCTTCTGGTACGGGCCAATCGAACGCATCACCCACTCCCGAGACCACCGATTTGTAGTGCACCACACGAGGATCGTTCAGCTGTTCGGCCTGCTCGCGGGTGCCCACCACAATCACATGTTCTGTCGTCGGGATCATCGACAGCACCGGCTGGAAGGTGTCAGTCAATCGGCCGTCAAGCAAGACAAAACGATCTCCCGCGTGCTCCATAATGTAGGCAATGTGCTCCGGAGACAGTCGACAATTCAGCGTATGCAGCACACCGCCTGCCGAGGGGATAGCAAGATACGCCCCGAGGTGGTGGGTGCTGTTCCACATAAAAGTGCCGACCCGATCACCTCTCACCAAACCAAGTTGCTGAAGCACATTGGCGAGCCGCGCGCTCCCCGCGTCGATATCCGCATAGCTGTGCCATTGAATATGATGTCCGTTGTAATCGCCAACGCGACTGGTCGCAAAATGCCGCGCACCGAATTGATGAAGTGTCCTCACACCCAGTGGCGTATTCATCATGGTGCTCAACATCGGTATCACCAATCCCCCGCCGCAGCAGCCTTGGCCTCGGCCAACAGTGCGGGCACGTCGTACTCAAGCCCGCGTGCATAGTCAGAGTCGAGCTTACCCTCGACGTACAGTCCATAGGCGCCTTCGATAATCGCAGCCAGCCGCCAGAAGGCCAGCGCCATATAAAAATTCATATGGTGTAGCGGCCGACCCAGCGCCTCCGCCCATCGGCCAGCCAACTCTCTTCGACTGACCGTTCCCGCTTGGCGAGAGATCGCTTGAAGAGCCTGAAAAGCCGGCGGCTCCTGCGTGCGATAGTCACCCCAGAACATGAGCATCAGCGCGAGGTCCATGTGGCAGTCGCCGATGGTGGCCAACTCCCAGTCTATGATGGCCAAAATTTCCGGACGTTCCAGTGACGCCAGCGTGTTGTCTAAGTGGTAGTCGCCATGAATCACACCGGGTGTCATCTTGGGCGGGATATTACGCCCGAGCCATTCACCCAAAGCGAACAACTCAGGCAGCTCACGCACAGCTTGCTCGCTTCGCACACCCAACCAACGCTCGATCTGACGCTCCAAGAACCGCTCGGGGCGTCCCAGCTCTTGCAATGCGGGCAAGTCGACTGGCACAGAATGCAGCGCTGCCAACTGATCAACCAGATCCTCACCCAGTCGATTCGCTGAGCTCTGATCTGCGGCGTAAGCTTCAGGCAGCTGATCCGTAATGGCCACGCCGTTAATCCACTCCTGCACGAGGAACGGGCGACCAATAACCGTCTCGTCGTCACACCAACCCAGCACCCCTGGTGCTCGAACCGGATAATCAGCAATCACCGTCAGGATCTGTGCTTCTCGCCGTATCCCTCGGGCCGAGGTAGGCGATATGTCGTTGGCGGGCGGCGTCCGCACAACACACGCCCGATCGCCATCACGGAATCGCCAAGTAAGGTTGGAGTTACCGCCGCTCAGGGGCGACACGAATTCAGCCATGTCCCAACTCAAATGGTCCCGTAGCCACTTGGCGACCTGCTGGGTCGGCTCAGCGGTCATTACACGACACCAAAGCTGGATAAAAGACCGCCGTCGACGGGCACACTTGCACCGGTCATATAGCGGCTCTGAGCGACCCAATAAACGACTTCAGCAATTTCGCGCTCCCCCGCGAAGCGTCGGAGCGGGATTTGCTGTGTCATTTTGTCCAGTGCACTCTCGCTCAATTCCGATGTCATCTCGGTCAGTACCAGTCCCGGGATAACCAGGTTGGCGGTAATCGCCTTCGGCGCCAACTCAATTGCAAGCGCCTTAGTCAGACCTGACAGGCCAGCCTTCGAGGATGCGTAGGCCGCATCACCCGGAAAACCGCGAAAGCCGACTACTGCGCCGACATTAATCACGGCACCCCCTGCCTCCATGTGCGGGAGTGCTGAGCGAGTCATGCTCATGGCCCCGCTCAAATTGACCTGCAACACCTCTTGCCAGGTCTCATCCACAAGACGGTGGACCTTGCCACCTCGGTGCACTCCGGCATTGTTGACCACCACATCGATGTGGCCGTATCGGTCGGCGATCTGACGAACGGTAGTAGCTACCGACTCACTGTTTCCGACATCGCATTGCCAGCCTGAAGCCAAGCCACCCAGCCCGTCAGCGACACTCACCACTGACTCTCCGCGGGCAATCAGTGCCACATGGTGCCCGAACTCGGCAGCGACGGCGGCGATGGCCGCGCCAATCCCTCGCGACGCCCCCGTCACGATCCATACTTTTGCGTCAGCTGCCATTTGCACTCCTAGTTACACGCACGAAAAGCGCCGCAAACCTCTAGTTTTCTTATCGGTTTCATTGCTTGTTTGCGTCTAGCAAGTCTAAACTGTCGGCCTAATTTGGCAAGCCTGAGCGCTGCCAGAAGGTTATTTTTTTAGCCCCAAATCCCCAGGAGGTAACGGCGTGTGGTCATTTGAAACAGACCCTGACTTTCAAGCATCACTGGACTGGATCGACGAATTCACCCGGAAAGAGATCGAACCCTTAGATCTTGTCTTCCGGGAGCCGGGCGACCCCTGGGATCCGAAGTCACCCGCTTTCGCCGCCATGGCCCCGCTCCGTGAAATCGTTAAAGAAAAACGCCTTTGGGCATGTCATCTAGAACCCGACCTTGGCGGCCAGGGGTACGGTCAGGTCAGCCTGGGGCTGATGAACGAGATTCTCGGACGCAGCAGGTTTGGACCAAGTGTATTTGGCTGCCAGGCACCCGATTCGGGTAATGCGGAAATTCTTGCAAAGTTTGGCACCCCCGAACAAAAGGAGAAGTACCTTAAGCCCCTGCTCAATGCCGAGATCGCTTCATGTTATTCCATGACCGAACCTCAGGCTGGCGCAGACCCTGGCGAATTTTTGTGCACCGCTACCCGCGATGGCGATGACTGGGTGATCAATGGTGAGAAGTGGTTTGCCTCTCACGCTCGTTTCTCCACATTTCTCCTCGTGATGGTCGTCACAGACCCCGACGTCCCCATTCATGAAGGCGCATCGATCTTCCTCGTGGAGCAAAGCACCCCTGGCATGGAGATCATACGTAACTCCGCTGTCGGACCCTATGTCGAGCAAGGAGATGGCGTGCATGCCTACATTTCTTTCAAAGATTGCCGCGTCCCTGCAGACAACCTGCTGGGGAACGAGGGACAAGGTTTTCATGTTGCGCAAACACGACTAGGCGGTGGTCGCGTCCACCACGCGATGAGAACCGTCGGCGTCATTCGCAAGGCCATCGACATGATGTGTGAGCGCGCGTTGAGCCGCCGCACTAAAGGGGAACTGCTTGCTGATAAGCAAATGACCCAGGAAAAAATTGCCGATGCCTATACCATGATGATGCAGTACCGCTTGCACGTGCTGTATACCGCCTGGCTCATCGACAAGCACAAAGAATACAACCGTGAGGTGCGCAAAGAGATCGCGGCGATCAAAGCCGCGACACCGAAGGTGCTGGTCGAGATCGTATCGCGTGCGATGCACTTACATGGCAGCCTCGGCAGCTCAGACGAGACACCGCTCGCGACGATGTGGGCAAATATCCCGGAGTTGGGCGTTGTCGACGGACCTACAGAAGTGCACAAGGTGGCGGTCGCCAAAGCAGTTCTGCGACATCACTCGGCTTACGAAGCCTTGTTCCCGAGCTACCACACGCCGACGCTCAGAGAAAAAGCACTCGAGAAATACGGGCACTTCCTGAACAGCTAGTCCGGCGGCTGATACCGCGGGGCCAAAATACGCACCGACCTCCCCGGGGGTCGTCGCCTAAAACAGCCTGGGGGAACCTCATGGGCAAACGTCAGCCACTTATACCCTTTCTTTTTACCGGTCTTTTTTTGTCCGGCTCAAACGTTACGTTGGCAAATTCTGGCGAGGCACTTTACGCGGAACATTGCGCGACGTGCCATTCGACGTCTCTGAGAGGCTCCGCTCACGGCGCTGCCCTAATGGGGCCCGCTTTCAGTGAAAAGTGGTCTGAGCAGTCA
>MDTG01318753.1_pt1 | contig 11142 bp, 10 predicted proteins | sample 811421 | NCBI WGS metagenome assembly MDTG01 (sample SAMN05326645, study PRJNA326480) | marine metagenome | isolation source: seawater | place: Pacific Ocean: South East | collected 2011
ATAATGGTCACAAGTGTATTGCTAGAGGCTCTAAGTATAGGTTTAATTATACCAGTAGTTTCAATATTTTTAGCGGATAATTATTTATCTAATTTTCCAGAAATTTCTTTATTTTTAGAGAAATTTATTATTTTAAATAAGATAAATTTGATTAGTTTGGTTTTATCAATATTTATTATCGTTTACATAATTAAAGCATTGGTTCTCGTTTACTTTAATTGGGCAAAAGAGTCTTTTTATAACCTACTGAATTCAAGACTGAGTCATGATCTTATCTTGAAATATTTGCAACAACCATTTGTATTTCATTTGCGGTTTAATTCAGCTGAATTAATTAGAAATATGACTTCTGTAAGTTCGATTACAAGAACTTTGGATTGCATATTAATCATAATTACTGAAATCTTATTTTTATTATTGATATTGATATTGTTGTTGTATGCAGATATTTCATCTACGGCAATAATATTTTCATTAATTGGTTTAGTATCGTTTATCTATTTTTTATTTTTCAAGAACAAATTAAAGTTCTTAGGCAGCAAAAGTCTCCATCATTCAAAGTTTTACAATAAATATCTACTTGAGTCTTTTGCGGGTATTAAATTAATTAAAATTTTTAAGTCAGAAAAAATATTTATATCAAAATTTATCTTTCATTTAAATAACGTTTTGAATATTGGGAAAATTGTGAATATTATCAATCTTTCACCAAGATATATATTAGAATTGTTTGCAGCAATTTCTATGTCTGCTGTAATATTAATTCTGCTAAAAAATGATTATTCTTCAGAAAAAATTATTTCATTGTTAGCACTTTACGCACTTGCTGGTTTTAAGATAATACCTTCTGTAAATAAGATACTAAGTAATTTTTATACTCTTAAATATTCAGCGCCAACTTTAGATTTAATTCATAAAGATTTTAAACTTAAAACCAATACGATCAATCAACAGCCCAACATAAATGGTACAATTAAAAGTGGCATTGAATTAAAAAACATTTCATTTAAATATCCTGAGGCAAAAAATGATGTTTTAAGCAATTTTAGTTATAAATTTAAAAAAAATGAAATAATTGGAATTACTGGAAAATCTGGGTCAGGGAAGACAACATTACTAGATTTAATTTTGGGATTATATGATCCATCTGCAGGTTATGTAAAAGTCGATGATGTATTGGAAACCAATAATATATATTCTTTTAAAAACTTAGGTTATGTTTCTCAAGATGTTTATTTATTAGATGAGGATATTGAAACTAATATTATTTTTGGAGAGAAATCTAAAAACTCACATGATCAAAGAATTAAAGACGCGCTTAAATTTTCTAATTTAGATGAACTTGTAAATAATTTACCCGAAAAACTAAAAACTATAGTTGGTGAAAGAGGTTCTCGTCTATCTGGTGGCCAAGTTCAAAGAATAGGTATAGCGCGTGCAATTTACAGAAATCCTACACTTTTAATTTTAGATGAAGCCACTAGTTCATTGGATATCAGTACCCAAGAACAAATAATGAGTAGTTTGGTAAATTATAAAAAAGATAGAATAATTATTTTATCGTCTCATAGACCTGAACCTTTAAAATATTGTGATAAAATTTTGAATATTGAGAAAGGCGCCGTCTCTATTATTAAGTGATGAGTATTTTTATAACTGGCATAAACAGTTTTGTAGGAAAAGAACTTGTAAAAGTTCTAAAGAAAAAGAGATTAAAATTTACTGGGTGTGATATTGATAAAGACAATAATTTTTTTAGATCGGATATAAGAAATAAAAAAATATCACGTATAATACCAAAAAGTTCTATTGTTGTTCATTTAGCCGCACTATCAAACGAAAAAGTTTGCGCAAAGAATAAAAAAAAAGCTTATGATGTTAATGTTAATGGGACTATAAATTTACTAAAAGCTTGCTCCAAAAAAAAATGTAACCAATTTATATTTGCTTCAACCGAATGGGTTTATGGAGAAAGAAAAAATCCAAAAATAAATAAAGAGAAAGATGTTGTTAAATTGAGTAATTTAAGCTCTTATTATGCCAAAACAAAACTTTTAATCGAAAGATATTTAAAAAAAAATAAGTTCAATTTTTCTGTAACTATTTTAAGATTTGGTATCATTTATGGGCCGAGGAAATCAAACTGGTCGGCAGTTGAAAAAATAATGTCTACAATAAAAACAGAGAATAAAATTATTGTTGGCTCAAAAAAAACAGCTAGAAAATTTATACATGTAAACGATATTGCAGTTGGAATTGTAAAAACTTTTCACTCACATAAAAATACAACTTATAATTTAGGTGGCAATAAACTCGTTTCCTTAAAAGAATTGATTGATAAGTCTTGCAATATACTAAAAAAAAAAGTTGAGGTGATTGAGACTAATAAATATAACGTAAATATAAGAAATATTTCAAGTCGAAAAATATCAAAAGAGCTAAAGTGGAGTCCTAAAATAAAAATGGAAGATGGATTAAAGACTTTAAAAAAATTTATTTAAGTATAAGTATTTATAAAATTGATTTTTAAAAAAACTAACTCTATATAGACAAATATGAAAAAAATTTTTGTAACGGGCGGGGCTGGATATGTTGGATCTTCATTGGTACCAAAATTACTTAAAGAAGGTTATCAAGTAACAGTATATGACCTAATGATTTATGGTGAGAATATGATTCAACCACACGACAACTTAAAAATGATTAAAGGTGATATAAGGGATCAAAAATTATTAAAAGACTCACTCTTAAATCAAGATGTTGTTATTCATTTAGCGTGCATTTCGAATGACCCAAGTTTTGAATTAAATCCAACTTTGGGCAAATCTATCAATTTAGACGCATTTGAACCTTTGGTTAAAATAAGCAAAGAGAATAAAATTAGCAGGTTTTTATATGCTTCCTCCTCTTCAGTGTATGGCATTAAAGAAGAAAAGAATGTCAGAGAGGACATGTCCTTAGAACCTTTAACAGATTATTCAAAATTTAAAGCTAACTGTGAAGAAATACTAAACAATTATGCAGACGATAACTTTATAGTTTCTACTATAAGGCCCGCCACAGTTTGCGGTTACGCTCCAAGACAAAGATTAGATGTTATAGTAAATATTCTAACTAATCACGCTTATCATAAAAAAGAAATTCAAATATTTGGGGGCAGTCAACTAAGACCGAATATACACATTAAAGATATGGTAAGGGCATATTTAGTTTTAATAAAAGCAGACAAAAAAAAAATTAATCGTGAAATTTTTAATATAGGTTCTACTAATCATTCTGTTAAAGAAATAGCAGAAAAAGTAAAAAGTAATATTGGAAAAGATGTTAAACTAATTCAAATAAAATCTGATGATATTAGGTCGTATCACATAAGTTCGGAGAAAATTTTTGATAAACTTGGTTTTAAAACTGAGCTTACAATCGAAGACGCAATTTTAGACTTAAAAAAAGCGTTTGACCAAAATCTTTTAGAAAATACCTTAGAAAACGAAAACTACTTTAACATTAAAAAAATGCAAATGTTAGAGCTTAAGTAGTTTTAAAAGATAAAAAAATCATTTTATTCATTAGGTGAAAAATAAGATAAAAAATTTAATTATTTTTTTAATTTTACTACCAATAGCTATTGTTGTGAAATTAGCCAAAATAAAATTCATAATAAAGTTTGCTGAAATTTCGTTTGACAATTTTGGCGGTTGTTTGGCAGAATTCGCTAATATTTGTGGAGAAAATTCTAATCTTGAAAAATCATACGATAAAAAGGTATATATAATTTTCTACTATAAGCCGGAAATAATTTCATCTACATATTTGATAAAAAACTTAAAAAAAAGTTATCATATCTCAAAATTTTACAGTTTTTATTCTTATTTAGAAAAAGTTTGTAATCGTATTAGTTTAGATTCAACTGATGCCCACTCAGTAAAAAAAATCAATTATGTTGAAACGTATGATCCAATGAGTAAGAGTAAATTAAATTTTATTTTTTCAAATGAAGAAAAAAAAAATATTTTAAAATTACACTCAGAGTTAAGATTACCTGAAAATGCAAAATGGATTTGTGTATTTAGCAGAGACTCTAATGATGGATATCTAGATCACTATGTAGAGAAGAATAAAAAATTTATAAATAAAGCTAAATTATCTGCTCATTTGAATATTCAAAAATTAAGAGACACAAGCTTATTTAAAATGAAATCTGCTTTAGAAAAATTTACTGAGTACGGTTATTATGTGATTGTTATGGGAAAAAAAGCTAATATGTTCCTAACTGATAATGAAAAAATTATTGATTATTCGAATAGCTCAATAAATTCAGAATTTGCAGATATTTATCTTTTAAATAATTGTATAACTTATTACGGAGCTGACTCAGGAATTCACATAGTGCCTTTGGCAACACAAAAAAAAGTATTCATCGCCGGTACCCCAGACACATATTATTTTTGGAAACAATTTCATTGGATGGAAGCCCCTTTTTTACCTAAACTTTTATTCGATAATGAGAAAAAACAAGTAATAAAATATCGAGATTTTCTCAAAGAAGGTTTAATTAGAAAGCCACCTGAATATAGCATCTCTTATGAAGAAGCAGGTCAAAATAGAATAATTTCAAAGGAAAATTCTGAGGATGAATACTTAAATTTGGCAATGGAGGCACATAAAATTTTGACTGGAGATCTTGATATTTCTTTAGAACAAAAAAAACTTAGAAAAGAAGTCAAAAAGATATTTGACTCACTCGAGGAAAAATATATATCAAAAAATAGATATAATTTTATAAGCGACTATTTTATTAAGAAAAATTTTGATCAATTAATATAAATTTTATGAACGTAAGATATTCTTATTTAAGACAACAATTTTCAAATTGTGATAATTTATGGAAAAAATTAAAAATTTTTGTTAAAACTGGTGATTTCACTTTAGGTAAACCACTTAAAGAATTTGAAAAAAATTTTGCTAACTTAATAGGATCTAAATATGCTGTTGGAGTTAATTCTGGAACAGATGCTATTAAATTATCTCTTAAATGCCTTAACATAAAAGCAAACGATGAAGTAATTACAACAGCCAATACTTTTGTAGCTACGGTCGGTGCAATAACTGAGCTTGGAGCTAAACCCGTATTTGTTGACTGTGATGATACTTTTTGCATGAACGTTAATCAGTTAGAGAAAAAAATCACAAAAAAAACCAAAGCTATAGTTCCAGTACATTTCACTGGATATATGACTGACATGAGTAAACTTTTAAAAATTTCTAAAAAGTACAACATCCCAGTAGTCGAAGATGCATGCCAATCGATACTTGGAGAAATTGATGGAAAAAAAGCAGGTACCTGGGGTTCATTCGGAGCATTTTCATTACATCCATTAAAAAATATTAATGTTTGGTCAGACGGTGGAATTATAACAACGTCTAATTCAAAATTTTATAAAAAACTTAACCTACTAAGAAATCATGGTCTATCTGATAGAGACACAGTGAAAATAAATGGTTACAATTCAAGACTAGATACATTCCAAGCAGTAGTAGGAAATTGGCTATTACCTAAAGCTAAAAAAATCGCAAATCAAAGAATTAAAAACGCAGCATATTTAGATATAAACTTATCAAAAATAAAGGAGATAACTATACCTCCGAGGCCAAAAAATTATAAAATTGTTTATCACCTTTACATAGTATTTGCTGAAAAAAGAGATCAACTACTTAATCATTGTCAAAAAAAAGGAATAGAGGCTAAAGTTCATTATCCAAAACCAATGTATCTACAAGAAAGCTTAAAATATTTAAAACATAAAAAAGGTGATTTTCCAATTACAGACAGCCATACTAAAAAAATTATTACTTTTCCTTGTGACCAACACCTTAATAAAAATCAGTTAAACTATATAATTAAAACTGTTCAGAGTTTTTATAAAAACTGATGAAGATTCCCTACGTAGATTTAAAAATACAGTGGAAGATTGAGAAGAAAACTCTTCTTCCAATTATTGAGAAAGTGCTATCAGCTGGGGATTATGTAAATGGTAAAGAAATCGATAAATTTGAGAAAAAAATTGCAAAAATTTGTAATCGAAAATTTGCTGTAGCATTTAACAGTGGGACCGATGCGCTTACAATGGGACTTAATCTTTTAAATGTGAAAAAAGGTGATGAAGTAATCACTCCTCCAAATTCATTTATATCTTCAACAACCTCTATTGCTCATGTCGGAGCAAAACCAGTATTTGCAGACGTATTAAATGATCAGAACATTAATCCTAAAGAAGTAGAAAAAAAAATTACAAAAAAAACAAAAGCAATTATGCCTGTACACTTAACAGGTAGAATATGTGAAATGAATAATTTAATAAAAATATCAAAAAAATATAAAATTCCAATTATCGAAGATGCTGCCCAATCTATTGGCTCAAAATACTTTGATAAACCATCAGGATCGTTTGGTGATATTGGATGTTTTTCCGCTCACCCGTTAAAAAATCTTAACGCATGTGGAGATGCAGGTTTTATGGTAACAAATAATTATGATTTTTACGTTAAAGCCAAGAGTTTGAGGAACCATGGACTAGAGGACAGAAGTTTAGTAAAAAAATATGGTTTCATTTCAAGAATGGACGTTTTACAAGCAGCGATATTAAATTTTAGATTAAAAAATTTAAATTCTATAATCAGAAGAAGAAGATTTAATGCAAATTACTATTTTAAAAACTTAAATAGGAATTTTTATAAACTTTCTGATGAAAAAAAATATCAGTTCAATTCTTATCATACCTTTGTAGTACAAGTTGAAAATCGTGAAAAATTAATTAAATATTTACAATCAAAAGGTATTGGAACAGCAATACATTATCCCATTCCTATTCATCTTCAACCAGCATCTAAATATCTAAATTATAAAAAAGGATCGTTTCCAATGACAGAGTCTCAAAGTAAGAAAATTTTGACTATTCCAATTCATCAAAATTTAACTCTTAAGAATTTGAAAAAAATTGTATTTTATTTAAATAAATTCTCCTTAATTAATGAAAAATAATATTAGAATTCCTTTAAAAACAAAACTCGATGAAAGATCTAAATTTTTAAGAAGTTTAATTGTTCAATCTTTAATCGGAGGGGGCAGGGGGCACATGGGTTCAGCGATGTCCTTAGTCGAAATTTTAAGAGTTATTTACGATAAAATTGCTAATATTAGTCCCAGATTAGTTAATAACCCAGAGAGGGACAGAATCATTCTTAGTAAAGGACATGGATGTTTAGCACTTTATGCAATACTTGCAGACAAAAAATTTATTAAAATTTCAGATTTGAAAAACGTAGCTAAGTTTAACTCAAACTTAGGGGGGCACCCTGAGTCTGATAAGATAAATGGTGTTGAAGCTTCTACTGGATCTCTAGGACACGGAATGCCAATTGCTGTAGGTCAAGCATTATCAGCAAAATTAAAAAAAAAAAAATACAATATATTTGTTATTGTTGGCGATGGTGAAATTAATGAAGGCTCTGTATGGGAGTCTGCTTTAATTGCAGCAAAGCATAAACTAAATAACTTAAAGGTTATTCTAGACTATAACAAAATTCAATCATATGGAAAGACTAATGAAGTATTAGATTTAGAGCCTTTATTAGAAAAATGGAAGAGTTTTGGGTTTGATGTTTCAGAGGTTAATGGTCATGATACTAAAAGTTTATTAAACAATTTTAAAAGATTTAAAAAAAATAAATCAAAAAAACCATCTATAACTATTTGTCATACAATAAAGGGAAAGGGTTTTTATTTCGCAGAAAATAATCCTTTTTGGCATCACAAAAATAATTTTACCATGCAAGAAGTAGAAAACCTTTTGGATTGTTGTAAATAATTTATGAGAAAAGAGTGCTTAAATACTATTTATAAACTTGCTTTAAAGGATAAAAAAGTCATTTTTATTGGTTCCGACCTTGGTCCTGGAGTTTTGTCAGATTTCAAAAAAAAAAATTCCAAAAAGATTTTTCATGGAAGGTGTTGCAGAGCAGTCAATTATTGGCATGGCAGCTGGATTAGCAATGGACGGGTATAAACCATATGTAAATACAATAGCTACATTTTTAACTAGAAGGTGTTTCGAGCAAGTTTGTATTGATCTTTGTTTACACGACTTACCAGTGAGACTTATAGGGAATGGTGGCGGACTTGTTTATGCACCATTAGGCCCCACGCATCAAGCTACTGACGATATATCAATAATGAGAACAATTCCTAACATTAAAATAATTGCGCCTTGCGATGCTGTTGAGATGAAACTATTGATAAGACAAATTAATAAAATTAAAAGTCCTGTGTACGTAAGAGTCGGTAGAGGCGGTGAAGAAATAGTATCAAAAGAAAATAATCAAATAATATTTGGAAAAGTAAATATTTTAAAAGAGCCAAAAAAAATGGCCTTTTTAACCACAGGAGTAATGGCTCAAAAAGCTTTAGCAGCTTCCAAAATTCTTGAGGAAAAACACAACGTTAAAGACGTTGGAGTAGTTCAATTTGGCACCATTAAACCAATTGATCATGAGTTTTTAAAAAAATGGGTACCTAAATTAGATAGGATTGTAACTGTTGAGGAAAATAATTTAGCAGGTGGATTTGGAAGCTATATTTTAGAATTTATTTCAGATAAAATGCCTGAACATCTAAAGAAAATTAGAAGAATAGGTTTAAGTGATAAATTCAATAATAAGTACGGAACGCAAGATGAATTATTTAATTTCTACGGTTTAAATTCAAAAAATCTAATTAACAAAATATTAGAATAAATATGAAACTTAACTCAAAAAATATTTCTCAACAAAAAAGGATAGAAAACGAATTTTTGAAGGAAGGTTATACAATAAATAAGATTGAAAATACTCAAGATTTAAAATGGATTAAAGATCATTACTTAAAAATAATTTGTGATGTAATTAAATTCAAAAACAAACATGAATTAAACAAATATGATTTTTTCAACAATATTCATAAGTTTGTAAAGAAAACAAATCTCAATGATTTTAGGTTAAAAGTCATTAATAGAATAAACTCTTCAAAAAAATTTAAGAGCCTTTACTACAAAATTTGCAAACCTTACTTAGACATTTTGGTTGGTGAAGAATTGGTAATGCAAAATAGAATAAACCTAAGTATACAGTTGCCAAAAGACAAAGGCTCTTTACTTCACACACATGCCGATACATGGGATGGTAATTCACCATTTGAAATAGTAGTTTGGCTGCCACTTGTAGATTGTTACAAAACTAAAAGCATGTATATACTTCCATATAGCCAATACAAAAGTTTTGAAAAATATTATAAAAAAAGAAAAGAAAAAAAATTAGATATTTTCAATAAATTTAAAAAAAGATTTAAGTGGTTAAAAATAGATTATGGTCAAATATTATTGTTTAACCAATCTCTACCTCATGGAAATATCATGAATAAAGAAAAAGAAACTAGATGGTCAATGAATTGTAGATTTAAAAATCCTTTTACACCTTATTCTGAAAAAAAAATCGGTGAATTTTTTTCACCAATCAAATTGAAACCATTATCTGAGCTGGGCTTAAAATATAAATTACCTGATGAAATTTAAAAAAGTAAAAGGTTATATTTTTTCTAGAGAAATAAATGGTACAATAATTCCTCAAAAAGTTCAGAATTTAGTTATAAGAGAATATTGTAAAAATAAAAACTATATTTATCAATTAAGTTCTGTAGAGCATAAGATGAAAAATACTTTTCATGTTTTAGATGAAGTATTAAATAGTTTGTCTAACGTAAATGGAATTGTAATGTATAGTATTTTTCAACTACCTTATGATGAAAAAAAAAGAATTTCTGTCCTGGGTAAATTATTTAAAAAATCAAAATTTGTATCATTTGCAATGGAAAATATTGTAATCAAAAATAAAAAGGATTTAAAAAAGTTAAATTCTCTTATTAAACTTAACTTTTTACTGAAACATTGTGCAAAGAATATTTCATGCCTCTCCAACTAAAAAATTTTGTAACTGCAAATCACAAAAAAACAAAAAGAAATCATTTGAAAAGAATGATTGACGATAAAGTTCATTGCATGAAAGTTGCAAAAAAATATGGAAAGGAATACTGGGATGGAAATAGAAGATTTGGCTATGGCGGATACAAATATATAGAGGGAAGGTTAGATGGAGTAGCAAAAAAAATAATAAAAAATTATAAATTAACTAATTCATCAAAAATTTTAGACATTGGATGTGGTAAAGGATATTTGATGTACGAAATAAAAAAAATTCTTCCTAAAATTCAAATTTCTGGTTTTGATATATCAAAATACGCAATTAAAAATTCAAAAAAAGAAATAAAAAAATACCTATCAATTAAAGATGTAAAAAAAAAATTAAAATATAAAAAGAAATCTTTTGATTTAGTTATTTCTTTAGGATTATTCCACAATCTAAATTTATATGAAATTGAAAGAGCTTTAAAACAAATAAACAGAATCGCAAAAAGCTCTTTTATAATGGTAGAGAGCTATAGAAATGAAAAAGAGTTATTTAACTTACAATGTTGGGCTTTAACGTGTGAAAGTTTTTTTACTCCATCCGAATGGTTGTACATTTTTAAAAAAAATTTTTATAAAGGTGATTTTGAATTTATCTACTTTTAAGTTTCAAAAAATAACAAATATATTATCCAATGTATTAAATAAAATATTATTTAATATAGGTTACGATATAAATTTTCGCTCAATATCTAAATTTGAAATTAAAGTAAAAAAGTTTAATACCTTAAAAAAACTAAACAAGATTGTAGATTATGATGATCAAAAAAAATATTTCAATAAAATTAAAGAATTGCCAGGCCCAAATATGTTTAAAGAATGGGAAGAAATTATTATTGAGTGGGAAAATTGTAATCCGAAAGTGTTTCAAAAATTAGAAAATTATTATTCCATTCGTCAAAAAAATTTGACTGACCTCGGGTTATCAAAATTTGGAGTTGATTTCATAAGTAAAGACATTTTTACAGGGTCTTTTGGTATGCCTTTTCATTTTCAAGTTTATCATGAGTCTAAAAATTTAAACTTTCATAGAGCTGAAACAATTTCATTAATAGATAAAATTTTCTTTAACAATTCAAACAAATGGTCA
>MDTG01094625.1_pt1 | contig 11141 bp, 13 predicted proteins | sample 811421 | NCBI WGS metagenome assembly MDTG01 (sample SAMN05326645, study PRJNA326480) | marine metagenome | isolation source: seawater | place: Pacific Ocean: South East | collected 2011
CAAGTTTTGAGGTTACTGATGGACCAGATAACCAGGGTGAAATGTTCACTAGACCTGGAAGGCCATCCGATATGTTTGTAAACCCTCACCCTAACAAGGAAGCAGCAGCTGCTGCAAATGGTGGAGCTTACCCGCCTGATATGTCTGTTCTAGTTAAAGCTAGAAAAGGAGGAGCAAACTACATTTATTCTGTTCTAGTTGGATACGAAGATCCTCCTGCAGGGATAACATTAGACGATGGTGTTTATTACAATAAATATATGGTGGGTAATAAAATAAAAATGCCAAATAATTTGATGGACGGGTTAGTTGAGTACGCGGATGGAACAGAGTCCACAGTTGAACAAATGGCTAAAGATGTTACAACTTTTCTAGCTTGGGCGGCAGAGCCAGAGTTAGAGGAGAGACATAAACTTGGTGTTAAAGTAATTATTTATTTAGTGCTTTTAACAATTTTAGTTTATCTAAGCATGAAAAAAATCTGGTCAAGGATTGACACGGAAGTATAAAACATCTCCATCTTTCACAACATAATCTTTACCTTCGATCCTAAGTTTACCGTTTTCTTTGCATTTTTCTGCACTTCCGTATTTTATGAAATCATCACAAGAAATTGTTTCTGCTCTAATAAAATTTTTTTCAAAATCAGTATGAATAACACTCGCTGCTTTTGGAGCAGTAGTATTTTTTTTTATTGTCCAAGCTCTACTTTCTTCAGGACCAGATGTAAAAAAAGTATCAAGTTTTAAAAGATCGTATCCCTCTTTTATGAGTTTATTAATACCTGTTTTTTTTAAACCAATATCTTGCATAAAAATTTCTTTTTCGTGTTTATCAAGACCTGAAAGTTGATCTTCAATATCTGCACATATATTCACAATCTTTTCAGAAGGGTATTTTTCTTTTAATTGATTAGTGTAAATGTTTCCTCTAGGCAAGTTTCCTTCATCAATATTACAGACAATTATTTTCGGCTTAATACTTAATAATCCAACAATATTTAAAAATTTTTCCTCCTCACTATTTTCAGCTGTTGCCTCATCTCCTTTTTCTAATTGTTTTAATTTCTCTTTTAAAATTTCAATCTGTTTATTATCCAGTAGTTTTTTTTTACTTTTTTCTAATTTTTTTTGAATAATATCTAAATCTGATAAAATTATTTCAGTTTTTATTGTCTCCAGATCATCTAAAGGGTTTATTTGTGAATTTACATGTGTAATCTTTTCGGAGTCAAAACACCTAACCAAATGTATTATTGCATCTACTTCTCTTATGTGTGATAGAAACTTATTTCCTAAACCCTCACCCTTTGACGCTCCTTTAACTAACCCAGCAATATCTACAAATGTAATAGTTGTGTAAATTTTTTTTTTTGAATTGGAAATTTTGGTTAATTGATCAAGCCTCTCATCTATTACATCTACAATTCCAATATTTGGATCAATTGTGCAAAAAGGAAAGTTTGCGGCCTCAGCATTTTTTGAGGCAGTAAGAGCATTAAACAAAGTAGACTTACCAACGTTCGGCAAACCCACTATTCCACACTTAAATCCCATTAAGATTTTGATTTACTTTGCTAGAGAACAGATCTATCTTTTTATCAATAAGCGTTGGAATCTGCTTAACTATATTTTCAGTAATTTCTTTAATTTTTTCCTCTTCATCCTCTTTAAAATCTTCCAATACGTGACTATTCACTTTCTTTTTTTGTTTTGGATGACCAATTCCTATTCTTACTCTGGAGTAGTCCTTGCCTATAAACTTATCAATAGACTCAATTCCGTTATGCCCTGCGCTTGTACCTCCAAATTTTGCTTTTACTTTTCCAAAATCTATATCCATGTCGTCGTGAAAGACTATTACATCCTTAGCATCTATCTTAAAATAATCTATCAATTCTTTTATTGCTGTTCCGGAGTTATTCATAAATGTTAGTGGTTTAATCGCGTAAATTTTTTTTTCATCTATATTTCCAGTAGTAAGCAAACCTTTGAATTTTGGTTTTTGTTTTGAGAGTTTGAAATGAGCATTGATGGCGTCAATAATTTTAAAACCAATATTATGTCTTGTATTTGAGTAGTTTGAACCTGGATTTCCTAATCCTACAAGTAATAGCATATTAGTTATTTCTTTTCAGCAGGTTTTTTTTCAGTTGCCTTCTTATCGTCAGGTTTTTTTTCAGCTGTCCCATCTTTAGCTTTATCGTTTTTCTTTGCAGCCTCTCCATCTTTAGCTGAAGTCTCAGCTCCTTCTGCTGGCGCTTCACCCTCGGCACCCTCAACTGGAGTCTCTTCAGTTGGTTTTTCAGGTTCCTTAATTACAGTTGGCGCAGCTACGGTAGCTACAACGAAGTCTCTATCTGTGATAGTTGGATTTACATTTTCAGGTAGCTTCACTGAGGAAATTTTAATACTTGTTCCTATATCTGTACCAGCTAGATCTACAATAATTTCATCTGGGATATTTTCAGCTGGACACTTAAGTTCAACTTTTCTTCTAACAATATTTAGTACACCGCCTCTTTTTAGGCCGGGAGAGTCTGGGTGATTAATAAATTTTACTGGAATTTCTAAAATTATTTTTTTACCAGATACTATTCTCATAAAATCTATATGGATTGGTTCCTCGGAAACAACATGGAAATCTACATCTCTAGGAATTACTTTTTCTTTTTTTCCTTCAATATCCAGCTCCAAAACTTTTGACAAAAAAGTATCAGAGTTAATTATGCTAGATATATCTTTTTTACTTACAGAGATGTTTTGATTAGGATTTTTACCTCCATACAAAATAGCAGGTATAAACCCTTCTGCTCGTAACTTATTGTTTGAGCCAGATGTAGAATTATCTCTTTTTGTTGCTTTAAGGTTACTCATAATTAAATTGAAAAGGGTGTATAACTCAAGATCTAAATTAAAACAAGTGCTAATTAAATAAATCTGATACCGAATTTGAGTTTGCTATTCTCTTTATTGCCTCAGACATTAAAGATGCGATAGATAAAACCTCAATTTTATTATTATTCTTAATTTTCTGAGCATTTTCAATTGTATCTGTTATTATCAATTTTTTAATTTTAGAATTCTTAATTTTTTTCACAGCGTCACCACTTAAAACAGCATGAGTTATAAATACGTAAACTTCATTTGCACCATTTTTTTTTAATGCATTCACTGCATTAACAATTGTTCCTCCGCTATCAATTATATCGTCAACTATAATACAAGTTTTATCTTTCACGTTTCCAATAATATTCATCACTTCAGATTTTCCAGGCGCTGGCCGCCTTTTATCAATAATCGCAAGATCTGCTTTTATTCTAGTAGCTAAAGCTCTAGTTCTCGCGACACCCCCCACGTCTGGAGACACACAGATTAATTTTTTTGTGCTTAATTTTTTTTTAATATATTTTGCAAAAAGGGGTGCTGTATATAAATTGTCAACGGGCATATCAAAGAAACCTTGTATCTGACCAGCATGTAAATCTACTGTTACAACTCTTGTCGCTCCTGCATTTGATATCAAATTTGCTACAACTTTAGCTGAAATAGAAGTTCGAGGAGCAACTTTTCTATCTTGTCTAGCGTAGCCAAAATAAGGAATTACAGCTGTTATAGTTTTAGCAGATGATCTTTTAAGGGCATCTATAACCAGCAAAAGTTCCATAATATTATCATTTGCTGGATTCGAAGTTGACTGAATAACGAAAACACTATTTCCTCTTATATTTTCGTTTATCTCAATGTAAATTTCGCCATCTGCGAACCTTCTAATGTTTGTATTAATTAATTTAAGTTTTAAATTTTTCGAAATATCCTTGCTGAGCTTTAGATTGCTAGTTCCAGATAAAATTTTCATGAAATGTAATCACTTATACAATTATTTTACAAACTTTTCAAATTTAATCTAAACAATTTTGATTACAGACACACATCTGCCGTAATCCTTTTCCTTACGAATGCAAGACCTTCTAAAGCTGAAAAAGTTATTTTTTTCATCAAAAGTATCGTAATTTACATGATCTATTTTCACCTTTAATTTTAAAAGTTTATCGGCAACGAATTTTCTTAAATTAAACAACTTTTTATGATTATTTTTTTTAATGAAGTATATTTTATTCTTACTTGATACTGATAAAAATTTTCTAAAAAATTTTAAATCTACCTCATAACTTCTTTTACCTATACAAGGTCCTATAGAAGCATATATCTTATGAAAAGAATTTTGTTTTTTAATTTTTTTTATCGTTTTTTCAACTATTCCTGAGAACGCACCTTTCCAACCGGCATGAATACATCCAATTATTCCATTTTGTTTATCGTATACTAAAATTGGCACACAATCAGCAGTTAGTACTCCTAGCGCTACTCCTCTGAGCTTAGAAATCATAGCGTCAGATTGAACCATAACTGAATAATTTTTTCTTTTGATTTCAATTACCTTATTACTATGAGTTTGATGCATCAAGATAAGGTTTTCTTTTTTTACATTTATTTTTTTGGAAACATAATTTAGATTTTTTGAAACATTTTTTTTTAAATCTTTTGATCCTCTGCCACAATTAAGGCCTCTATATATCCCTTTAGAGTACCCTCCTTTTCTTGAAAAAAAACAATGTTTGATCCCGTTAAATTTCTTTAATTTTTTAGAAAAAATCATTATTTAAAACCATAATATTTATCACTGTTATCATTTTTGTATGCAAGTATTACTTTAAATAATGTACCCATAGATTTTGGATTGAGCAGTCTTCTTAATCTAAAATAAAGGTTTGACTGATCACTAAATTTCATTTTCTTTGCTATAATTGAAGCTCTTTCCATAATCCCCATACTTTTTAAAAATTCTCTTTGAGTGATGGTTTTTTTAACTTTTAAATTATTTTTTTTGAAAAATTCGCTTAAAAGAGTAAAATTTACATGAGACGTAATATCTGCTTTTCCCAAGTTATCAAATAAATTGTTTTTTTTATGTTTAATGACTGATTGTAAAGTATTTTGATTTCTTGAATTTTCATATCCATAATCAATGAGTAAAATACATCCATTTGAGCTTAAAACCTTCGAAACAATTTCTTTAAGTATTTTGAATCCTAATTTTGGAAATTCAATAAATTTCAATTTTTTGAGAGTTTTGAATGAATTTACAAGTTTCATATCATTTGGCGTTGCATTTCTAAAAATTTCTTGAACAGAGAAATCTTTCTTCAACGAATAATATTTTTCAGAAATATTTTTTTTTGCTTTTTTAAATTGTTTTATTGGAATAGCATCAAAAAACTCATTACCAAAAAAAATAATTGGCCCTTTTTTAATACTTTTAAAATTGTGAATCCATTTTATTTTATTTCCATTTAATATATTTTTTTGTTTTTTTATAAGATTTTTATTTTTTTCGTATAAATATATTTTTTTTGATTTATTAAATTCTGGAAATTTTTTTGATACTTCTAAAATAACTCTCATTAGGCCTCCATCTCCAGGACCAAGCTCCACAATATTGAAACTTTTCGGTTTACCGAATATTTCCCATGTCGAGATAATCCAAATCGCGATTATTTCAGAATATAACGTTGATATGTTTGGAGCTGTAATATAGTCGCCCTCTCTTCCAAAGGGAATTTTAGAAGAATAGTAACCCGATTTTTTATCATACAAAACATTGCTAAAAAATTTATCAATTGGTAAAAATTTTGATTTTTTAAAAAATTTTCGATTAGTTCTCATTTTTTTTTAAAGCGACGAACATAGATAAACCAGTTAAAATCATAATAAAACTCAAAATCATGCCCATACTAAAAATATTTAAAAAATATCCTAGCTGGATATCTGGTTCACGAAAAATTTCAGAAAAAATTCTAAAAAACCCATATGCTATAAGAAAGAAACAGGCACAAGTGCCAGTTTTGAAACTTTTTGAAAATATTAAAACATTCATCAAATAAAATAAAACAATACCTTCTAAAATAGCCTCATATATCTGAGAAGGATGTCTAGGCATCATATCTATGTTCGGAAAAATAACACCCCAAGAAACTTGAGTTACTTTCCCAACCAATTCTCCATTAACAAAATTAGCTACTCTCCCAAAAAAAATTCCAATTGGGGCTACACAAGAAATTATATCGAGAAAAAAAAGCGTTTTGAAATTATTTTTAGCTGAAAATAAATAAGTTCCTATTATTATCCCAATCAAAGCACCATGGAAGGACATCCCACCTTCCCAAACTTTCAAAATTTCTAAAGGGTTTTTAACAAAAAAATCAAAGTTGTAAAAAATAACGTATCCTAATCTACCACCTATTATAACAGAAATAATTAAATAGGTAATTAAATCGTCAAACTTTAACAGCTTAACGTCTCTATTTTCAACATTAAGTTTTCTTATAATTTTTTTTCCGTACCACCATCCTAAAAGAATCCCAAAAATATAGGCTAAAGAGTACCATCTAATTGCTAAGAAACCTAAATCAATTAGTATTGGGTCTAAATTATGGGTATACATACTTTTTTTATATCACATTTGAAATTAAGATGCCTATCAAATAAGATATGTAATGCAAAATTCAGATAAAATTTTAAAAACTATATCTAAACTAATTGAAAATAGTGTTCTTTCATCAAAAGACATCAGAGACCAAATTTCGACTGATTTTAAATTTAAAAGAGACAAACTAATAAATAAACTTGAACTTGTCTCAAGGCAGGAATTCGAAGTTTTAAAAAAAATAGTTTTAAAACAAGGTCAAATAATAAAAAAATTAGAAAAAAACAGAAAAATTAAAAAGGCAAAGAAATCTTAACCTGCAAACCTTTAAAAGAACTTTTTCCAAGCTGTATATTACCACCATGGGAATTAACAACGTCTTCTACAATCGCAAGACCCAATCCAACTCCTGATTGATTTAAACTTCTACTTTGATCTAATCTAAAAAAAGGCTTGAAGACATTTTTATACTGATCTTCAGGAATACCTGGACCATCATCTTCAAAAATTATAAAAACACGGTTAGGACTTTTATTTATCTTAACCCATACATTTTTTCCATATGTTAATCCATTGTATATAATGTTTTCAAAAGACCTTTTCAGAGCCATTGGTCTACCTTTTAACTTAGTATCTAATTCGCAAGATACATTTAATCTATCAGTGTTGAAACTTTTATTGATTTGATTAAAAATCTCGTTTAAACTTATTTCAATGGTATTTTCTTGAGCCTGCGTTTTAGCAAATTGAAGATAGTCATTGAGCATATTTTCCATCTCATCAATATCTTTTGACATTTTTTCAGATAAGTCTTTTTGATTGATCATTGCTAATTGAAGTTTTAAACGGGTTAAAGGTGTTCGCAAATCGTGGCTTATACCTGACAACATTTCTGATCTTTGGTTTAAGTGGCGATTTATTCTCTTTGCCATTCTGTCAAACTCATAAGCCGCTTTTCTGATTTCTTGGGCTCCAGATGGTCTAAAATCATTTACGTAATCACCTTTACCAAATCTCTCTGCAGCTTTAGCTAATTTTACCAAAGGTCTAGTTTGATTTTTTAAAAATATTAAGGCTATTATTATTAGAAATATCGATGGAAGAGTTGTCCATAACACAAAAACTCTTATGGAAGAAGTTGAAACCATTTCTTTTGGCACTAAAAATTTAATTACTTCTTTTTTGGACTTTATTTTTATTTCTACTGCATTTTTAAACTTAGAGGTACTAAACCAATAATTGTTATTCCCAAAAACAGACTTTAACTCTCTTCTTAAAGATCTATCCATTGGGCTAAATTTTCTCTCACCAGTTACATTTGGAAATTCATCTTCTGTTATACGTATTTCAAAATTAAAATTATTTTTGTAACTGTCGGTAAAAAAATCCATATTTTTTTTATCATTTTGATAAACTTCTTCAATCGTTTTAAGTTGAGCTACCAGTGCTCTTGTTGTACTTTTATTAGCTTTTATCCATATACTATCGAAGAAAACTATTGTTATAATTAATTGGAGAATTATTATTGGAGCAGCGACAATAATTAATGCTCTATAAAATAATCTTTTTGGTAATAAAACTTTTAAAAATTTATTCAACCCAGAGAACATATCCTTCACCCCTTATAGTTTGTAAATATTTTGGATTTTTTGTGTTTGCTTCAAGTTTCTGCCTTAGCCTAGTGATCATGACATCTATAGATCTTTCTTGAATGATTCCCGAAATTTTTCCTATTTCCTCGCGGGAAAAAGTTTTTCCAGGTTTTGACAACATTTCAATAAGAACTTTTTTTTCTGAATTATTAATTTTTCTTACTTTTTGATTTAATTCGACAGTCATTTTATTTAAATTAATAATTGCTTGACCAACAGAGTGCTGTAAACTTTCGTCTAATCTATTTTTATTTTTTATAATGTTTTTTACCCTTAATAGTAACTCCTTAGGTTCAAAAGGTTTTCCAATATAATCATCTGCTCCAATTTCGAGTCCTTTGATTCTATTTTCAACTTCACCTTTAGCAGTAAGCAAAATTATTGGCACGTTTAATTTTTTTTTAATTTCTTTAGTAAATTCAAAACCGTTTTGTCCAGGCATCATTACATCCAAGATTAAAATATTAAATTTGATTAATTCTAACTTTTTTTTAGCTTCTTGTGCGTTTTCTGCTGTCGAGATAATATAATTATTTTTTGATAAATAGTCTTTTAATAAATCTCTAATTCTGTCATCATCATCAACAACTAAAATATGTATCTTTTTATTTTCCATTTATTATTTTCTTGAGCACATCTTTAAATTTAATAACTGAGTCAGACCCAGAATTTTTAAGCGCATTAAATATTCGTTTCTTTTGAGAATTGTAAACAGTTTCGAAAAAAATTTTTCCCTCTTTGTCTAAAAATAAATTTTTTTTTCTAGTATCATTTTCATCTTGGACTTGTTTTATCATTTTCGCTCTAATCAAATCTCTTAAAACTCTATTCAAACTTTGCTTTGTTACTTTTAATTTAAAGATTAATTCCCCTAAATTAATACCTGGATTACTCTCAATTAAGTGTAATGCTCTTAAATGAGCCGTGCCAAAAAATTTTTTTGATAAAATTTCTCTTGGATCTGCAAATGTTTCTCTATAAGCATAATAGAGAAGTCTAATAAACTCTTTAATTTGATCATCTTTTAAATATAGCAAATCTTTCATAATGGTAAGTTATATTGACTTATTCTATTTTGGAATATACTTTTTTAAAAATAAAAAATCTATATATTTAAAAAATGGAAAGCATTCCTTACGATAAGAGATCAGGAAAAATTTGGTTCAACGGTAAAACAGTTGAATGGAAAGACGCTAATATACACATTCTAAATCATGGACTTCATTATGCTAGTTGTGTTTTTGAGGGAGAAAGAGTTTACGATGGAGAGATATTCAAATTAGAAGAGCATACCGAGAGATTATTCTACTCCGCAAAGAGAATGGGAATAAAAGTTCCTTACAATCAAGAACAAATAAATGAAGCCTGTAAGAAAATTGTAAATATTCAAAAAGTTCAAAATGGATATGTAAGACCCTTGATTTGGAGAGGTAGCGAGATGATGGCAATATCAGCTCAAAAAAATAAAATACATGTCGCGATAGCAACTTGGGAATGGGGATCTTACTTTGATCCTAAATTAAAATTAAACGGAATTAAATTAAATATTTCTAGTTGGAGAAGGCCAGCACCAAATACTATACCATGGGATACTAAGGCTGCAGGGTTGTATATGATTTGTACTTTATCAAAACATGAGGCGGAGGCTCAAGGTTTTACGGATTCAATGATGCTTGATCACGAGGGAAATATCGCTGAGGCTACCGGAGCAAACATTTTTTTTAAAAATAGTGCAGATGAATTGCATACACCTATACCTGACTCATTTTTAGATGGTATTACAAGACGTGAAGTAATCAAAATAGCTAAATCAAAAGGTATTAAAGTCATTGAGAGAAAAATTAAACCAGAAGAGATGAAAAATTTTGTTGGATGTTTTTTGACTGGTACTGCTGCAGAAGTAACTCCAGTATCTCAAATAAACGACAATGTGTTTAAAGTTTGCAAAGTTATAACTGATTTAAACGAAGCTTACCAAAACTTGGTAAGAAAAGACTCAGCTGCTTAATCTTTACTATCCTCATTGATAGCATGGTCGATGCCTTTTCTTAAATAATCGTACCCGGTGTACAGTGTTAAAAATGCTGATAACCATAAAAGTATAATCCCAACTGTCTGAGCATTATAATCTTGAAAGTTTATTATTTTGTTTCCAATATCACCTGTTAATAAAATTGCTATCGCTACCATTTGAATGAAAGTTTTTAATTTCGTCAAGCTTGTTACTTCCATGGTAATTCTACCTTTAGCCAAAAATTCACGTAGACCAGATACAAGTATTTCTCTAGTAAGAATGATAACAGCTGCAACTACCTCGTAATTTTTAATTGTGCCATTCATAACCAGCAAAATTAAAGCGGCTGAAACTAAAATTTTGTCTGCAATTGGATCTAGCAACTCTCCCAGTTTTGATTCTTCCTTAAATAGTCTTGCCAACAAACCATCTATGTAATCTGTAAAGCTAGCTATAACGAATAAAAAGAAAGGTATTAAATCACCAAAAAAACCTGGGATAAAAAAAGTTATAACAAATATTGGTACTATAATAATTCGACCAATAGTGAGTATGTTTGGAATTTTCAATTTCATTTATTCGTGAAAATAATCATATATTTTCTTTGCTATGCTGTCTTCTATTCCTTCTACTGATTTTAAATCATCAAAGCTTGCAGACTCAACGGCTCGTGCAGATCCAAAATGATTTAATAAAGCTCTTTTCCTTTGTTTGCCAATACTTTGAATTTGATCTAACAAAGATTTACTGAGATTTTTCTTTCTTTTAGCTCTATGAGTGCTTATAGCAAATCTGTGAGCTTCATCTCGTAGTCTTTGTACAAAAAATAGCAATGGATCATTTCTTTCTAAAATATATTCTTTGCTTTTATAGTAGATTTTTTCCTCTCCGGCATTTCTTCTTTTACCCTTCGCTACGGCCAAAATTGGTAAGTCGTGCAATCCTAATTCATTAAGAACCTCTCTAGATACAGAATATTGTCCTTTTCC